>SDBT01000597.1_pt1 | contig 58031 bp, 91 predicted proteins | sample 2277101 | NCBI WGS metagenome assembly SDBT01 (sample SAMN10404973, study PRJNA504765) | marine sediment metagenome | isolation source: marine sediment core GS10_PC15, 103 cmbsf | place: Arctic Ocean: Southern Knipovich Ridge | collected 2010 | reverse complement strand
TCATCGTCATCATCGTCAGAATCATCATCGTCATCATCGTCAGAATCATCATCGTCATCATCGTCAGAATCATCATCGTCATCATCGTCAGAATCATCATCGTCATCATCGTCAGAATCATCATCGTCATCATCTTCGATGATTTCAACCTCATCCGGCTCGACTTGATAATCTTCATTCTTGTAACTCACTTCAAGCCAATTCTTATCATCTTGAAAAACCACATTTTCCACTTCCCCGGATATAGTCTTTCCTGATTCAGTATCTGGAAATTTAACTATTTTACTCAAAAATTCCTTTTTGAGTTCTTTAATGCTGGGAAGCTTTTTCTTCTTGTTTTTCTTAGCCATTCTTACTACCTCCTTATAAGGTTAAAAAATTAAAATGGGAATATTCCCATTCCTTTCATGACAATTATCATCCTTTTGGGGAATGCCAAGCAAATATCCCCCTTAAACCCCCTTATAACAATATATACCCCCTACAAGGGGGGTATATATTTGGTAGCTATATACAAATCTTCTTGAATATATTTATTTTTCTTTGGCATAATATAATACACCGATAATTACTATTGAAAAATGAAAACGAAATAATCTTTGTAGGAGGATTTATGAAAAAGAAGCAAAAAGATGAACCAAAGCACGAAATCATTTCCAAAAATTTACAAAACTCCGTTATTTATTTATGCATTACAGATACCGATTTCTTAAAAATGGTATCCGGACAAATCGTTAAAGAATTTTTTTCTTCAAAGCAAGCACAAATGTGTTATAAAATTTGCCATATTTATTTGATAAAATATAAACGTGCTCCGAAAAATCATTTCCACGATGAAGCCTTAAAGTATATTAAACATTTAGAAGAATCTGAAAGAGAAATATTTGCCCGTTATATTATGAATATCCGTAAACGGAAAGAACCAAATAAAGATTATGTTCTTTCCAGAATAACAACATGGGTCAGAGAAAGAGCTTTAATTAATTCCGTTTTTTCATTTGCTAAAAAAGTTGAGGCTGGCAAATTTGATGAAGCGGAAAGTTTAATGCATGAAGCATTAAGAACTGGTATTCAAAAACAAGATATTGGATTGAATTATTTAAAAGATTTTTCCAGAATAGCAAAAAGAAAAGATAGACCTGAATTTCTTACCCCCCTTGGAATCCCTCCAATTGATAAAATTATTGGTGGTATATCAAAAACGGAATTGGTGCTTCTAATCGGAGCTTACAAGGGTGCTAAGTCATGGTTTGGACATCATCTCAGCCGAACTGCCCTCCTACAAGGACTAAACGTGCTACATGTGACGCACGAAAATAGTTCGGCTGAGGTTGAAAATCGTTATGATATGATGTTTGGAGGATTAACAACTGAAGATAAAGAAAAATTTGTTGAAGTAAGATGGATGGAAAGAAATATAATAAAAGTTAAAAAAATGAAAAGGGGAACTATTTTTGATAAGTATAAAGTTTTAAAAGCCAGAAAATCAATAAAAATGTTTGGTGGAAATCTTATCATAAAAAAATATCCGATGGGAAGATGCACCGTAATGGAACTTGAATCTTATCTTAATTATTTGGATAATTTTGAAGGTTTCTCTCCTGATATTGTTATCAATGATTATGCTGACGTTATGAAATTAAATCCTGAAAAATCCACACGAGATGCTCTTAATGATATTTACATTGAACTTAAAGGAATAGCAGATGAACGGGGAATAGCCATCGTTACAATGAGTCAAATAAATAGGGAGGGACTCAGAGCAGCTTTTATTTCTGGTAAGGTTGATGGAAGTCACGTAGCCGAAGATATTAGAAAAATAGGTAATATTGATTTGGGATTATATGTAGTCCAGCCCCATGAAATGATAGAAGATAATGAAGCTGTATTTGGAGTGTTTGCAAATCGAAGCGGAGCACAAAAAATAAGTTGCACAATCGGATGGAATTTGGCAATCGGTCAATTTTGTGCTTATTCTTTTCCCAATAATGAAAGAGGAGAAATTGAACGTGATTAATAAATGTTTAAAATGTGGGAAATGTTGTTCTAATTTAATTATTAATAAGAAATATATTGATAAAAGATTTAAGAAACATACTACTAAAAAGAAATATACTGATGAAAATAATGAATTTATAAGAAAATTTTGGAACAAAATATCAGAAACAGATTTTTATTATGGTTTTGAATGTATTGTTTTTGATAAAATAAAAAATATATGTACTGATTATGTGAATAGACCAAAAATATGTTCCAATTATCCTTTTTATGGTGATAAATATACTAAAACACATCAAGAAGGTTGTGGCTATAATATAAATTATGAATTATAAAAAAGTATCAAAAAAAGAATATAAAAAATGGTTTAAAGGTCTTGTAAAATTTAATCCCAAACCATTTCTTCATCAATACGCATCTATGGCTTTTGCTCTGGGAGAAAGTATAACCCGAGTCTTTTTTATTCATGGTATTGGAACAGGCAAAACTTTAACATCATTATTCCTTAATAAATGTTGGAACTCAAAAAAGATTTTAATTATTTGCCCCAATTCTGTTATTAAAACATGGAAAAAAGAACTTATAAATCAAAGAATTAAATATGTCATATTAAAAGGAAATAAAATACAGCAGAAGGAATTATTATTACAAAAAACACATTATTATATTATTAATTATGAAGGTTTAAAAACCATTGGAACTTACATCCATAGATTGGCAAGTGGCAAAAAAAGAAGCAAGCCGGATGAAAAATTAATTTTCTCCTATGGATTTGATTCTATTATTATAGATGAATCCCACCACCTCCGAAACAGAAATTCCTTACAAACCAAACTTTGTGAATTATTCACCAGACGTTCCCGCTATGTTGTGATGATGACAGGAACTCCAATTGGTAGAGAAATGACCGAATTATTTAGTCAAGTTTTGGTATTAAATAATGGAAGAAATTGGGGAACAGAATATGGAAAATTTCTAAGACATTATTTTTGGAGAGAAAATAAATGGGATTTCTGGAGAGAAAAAAGGGAATGCAGTATTTGTGGTGATTTATATACTGAAAAAATAAAACATCTTGCTAAACATAATATTAATCCAATAAGATATTTTAATAAATATCCCGATGAAAAAACCTCTAAAGATATTATATTAGATTCTATGTCAGAATACACCCTCCGATATTCCAGAAAAGAATGTGTTGACCTCCCGAAGAAGATATATGAAATCAGAGAAGTAATGCCAACCGGAAAACAAATCGAAATAACCAATGAAATAATAGATGGTATGAATTTGAAAGAAATAGGAAAAATAATTAAATATCACATTCATAAAATCCTTCAAGTAACGGGTGGTTTTATTTATGACAAAGAAGAAACTAAATATTATTTTAAACCAAACCCAAAATTAATGGAACTTCAAGAATTGGTAAAAGAAATTGATGGTAAATTTATTGTTTATCACGGATACAAAGAAGAATTTAAATTGATAAGTAAATTATTTTCTAAAATGGGAATTGGTTGGGCTGGGATTAATGGGGGAAGGAGAAATATTTATGATGAAGAAATAGACCGCTTTATAGATGACCCACATTGTCAAGCTTTGATTGCTCACCCAAAGAGTGGAGGAGAAGGGCTTGATGGTCTCCAAGATGTTGCTAATATTGCTATATTCTTTTCAAATGGTTTTATCGGGAGTATATTGAGAAAACAATGCGAAGGAAGGTTATTCAGAATTGGTCAGAAAAAGCATTGTGTTTTCATAGATATAATCATGATGAGGACAATTGATGAAGTTATGTATAATTCACTGAAAAAAAGAGGCATAGATAATCAACTTATATTAGATTATTTAGAAAAAGTTAAAAAATCGTCAGTTGTAAGTAACGATGTTTACCGTGTTTTATAATTTATTTTCATTTTTATAAAAATAATACTTGACAAAAAGGATAACTTAATATAGATTAGTAGCAAATTGCAAACAACCCCAAGCGAAGGAGACAAAAAAACTAAGGAAGAAGAACGGAGAAAATAACCTCCCTATGAGATTCCTTAGAAAAGAAAAAAGAAAGTTGAATAGAACGAAAAAGAGACAAAGCCTGAAAAGCAGAGCTTCAGAATAGAAAAGCCTCCCCGTTCCTCACAAAGAAAAGAATCCAAACAGAGAAAAATCCCAAGGCTTACAGGTACAGGATAAAATTTCCGCTGTTGTTGATACCCCCCTTTCATACTTTATATCTCAATACTATATAAATATCATCGGAGAAATTCCAGACAGGAAAATAATTCTTTTCGGTTCACAATTAAATAATTGTGCTGATGAGAGCCAGTAAGCTCGAAACCAAATTTTGTAGGAGGAATTTGAAAATGTTATTAAAAGAAGAAATTTATAAAGAGTTGAAAGTTTGGAATCCATATACATTTCCAGAAACTTTTATTAATCTTAATGATGCAGTTAATGCAGCTGTAGAAATTGCTCTTGAACATGGAAAAGAAACAACTGTAACTCTTGATACGATTAAAGGGCAGGAAATAATTAGAAGTAATAAAGTTATCATCATTAGACCCAATAAGTTTAAAAAGGATGGGTCTATTAACTTTTAAAAGGATAAATAATTATGAGAATGAAAAAAGAAGTATTACAGAAAATTTATGATGATGGATTTGAAAAAATTAAGTCCTATGGTTTTTTAACCAAAGAACATTCGTTATATTCTAATGAAGTTAGAGAAGTTTTTACAGCTTTCCATATGCTTATCAATAATGAAATAACCGTGGAGGATTAATGCCTATGAAGTAAAGGAGTAAACATGCATGAAGTATTTGGAATCAAATTTTATGCAGACAGCGAATTAATTAAAAACACTTTAAGAAGGGATTCAAAAATGTATAATAAATCTAAGAAAGCCAAAAAGAAAGTTGAAACAAAAGCCACAGAAACAAAGAAAAGTGAATTTGAAGTTGAAATCGGCAGCAGATTCACAAATCGCAAAACGGGTAAATTTATCAAAATTTTATCTTTTGATAAGAAAACAAAAAAGTACACCATTAAAAAAGCCGATGGAACAAAAGTACATTGGGCTAAAGATTATTTGAAATTGGCTTTCTTACCGGGCAAAGTGACGATTGATGTCAAAGCCAATGCAGAAAAGAAAGCAAAAGAAAAGAAAGCACCCAAAATTTCAAAACCAAGCAAAAGGACTTTCATTTGCAATCTGCTTTCAAAGGGTGGTAAGCTCGCTACAATCACCGAAAAGGTCAATAAGGAATATCCTGATTCTAAGGGAAATGAACAGTATATTCAATTCTGCGTCAATGTTCTTGTTGACTTCGGAGCCGGGGAAGTTGTGAAGGAAAGTTTTGTTCCTTTTGAAATAACTGTTCCCGAATAAATCCTGGGAGGCACGGACTGAAGCATAATGGGTGAATGCACCGTTCTTGAACGGTATATAAATTTCCCTAAGGTGACAACTACCTATCCATTAAATTATTCATATTAGAAAAAAGGTTGATTTTGCAGGTTCAAATCCTGTCGGTTCGTGTGAAAGGACATTACTGGTCTCAAGTCCAGTTTATTATATTAACCTTATTTCTGTAAAAGGAGAAAAGATGAAAACAATCCATAAGTTTGAAGTTCCTATTCAAGATGAATTTGAATTAAATCTTCCTATTGATTCGGAAATTTTATGCTTTCAGGTTCAGAATAATAAACCTTATCTATGGATTAAATTATATGTTAAGGCAAAAGGGGTATTTAAACATGAAATCAGAACATTTAAAATTATTGGAACAGGTTGGGTATTTGAAGATAGTGATTTAAAATATATTGGTACTATCCAACAATTTGATGGTGATTTAGTTTGGCATTTATTTGAAGTAATTAAATAAATATATTTAACTTTATTTCTGTAGGAGGGGGAAATGGAGAAATCCAAAAAGATTCGCAAACCTAGTTTATGGAGAAGATACAAACGATATAGAATGAGAAGAGATATTTGGCTTCCATTCCTTATATATCGGAAAAGACATGATATTCTCAGACGCCAAAAGAAATGGTGGAGAAATCGGAGAATAAATAAACAAGCAGAAATTGCTTTAAGATTATTAAGAGCAATTGATATTCGCATGATTCAACATAATTGGTCTAGACCCAAACGAAGAAGATTTTGGAGAGCTTTTAGGAAAAGTGCTAGATACCGTTCTGACGTATTTGATTTAATGGAAGAATAGGAGGGGAAATTGGTAAGAAAAATTAAAAAGGTAAGGGTGCATGGATATTGTAGATTTCCCCGCCCAAAGTTTAAAATTTGGTTTGATATTAGATATGTTCCTATTTCCACAATTAGCATGAAGAAAAAAGAAAGAGAAAAAGTCAGAAATATTAATAATCAAATCATGATTAAAATGTCTCTAGTTAAAGCACGGGAATTGAATGAATATTATGATTTTCCTAGGGATGAAGAAATGGTTATATTAATTATAAATGGTATTAAAATTAAAATATGATTCTGTAGGAGGTATTATGAATAAATGGAAATATAAAACCAATCAACATGATGGTGTTATTCGTATCTATTCCCCTTCCAATTCTCCCGTCTTGGCTACTGTAAATAAAAAAGTAGCTAAATTAACGGTTAAAGCTTTAAATGAATTGGAGAAAAAATGAATGTTAAAAAAATTCTAACCAATTTTGGAGTCAACTTCGTCACTTCTCATCCTTCAGTATCCAAGAATTGTGTCGGGGTGGATTGTCCATTCTGCGGAGAACTTAAAAAGCATGTTGGTGTCTTTTTAGAGTCCGAAGTCTTTAGTTGTTGGAAGTGCGGGAAGTCCGGTCATCTTTATAAACTGATAAGAGAGATAAAAGATATTACATGGAAAGAATATTGTGAAGCAACTGGCAAAGAGGACATTCCCGAAGGAGATGATTCAGAAGCCATCCTACGCACTATACTATTTGGGAAGAGGAATCCTCATGAAAAGCCCCGTTCTGATGATTACGGGGCATTACTGGATGCTTTAACAGTCAAGTTCTCTCACAATGAAGCTTGGTCTTTCCCAATTGTGCAAAGTTTCTTTAGAAAAAGGAGATTTGGAAGAGGTTACTTAAATTTATATGGAGTCCAGTTTATACCTTCATTGAATGAACTTGCTTTCCCAATTCCACCTCCCTTTAGTTCGGAAAATTCCCCACTTTCAACAGTTCCGAAAGGTTATGCTATTCGTTCTTTGCAAAAGGAATCTTCAATCAGATGGAAATTTACGAAAGGTATAAAAATTCAAGAAATGTTATATTTTAATCATTTACATATTTTAGAACCATTAAGCAAATTATTTATTGTTGAAGGAATTTTAGATGCTTGGAGCATTAATTATAGTCAGTCTTGTGCAATATTTGGTACTCAATTATCTCATGCAAGAATGAATAAGCTATTTATGAAATTTTCTTCAAAAATGCCTGTTTATATTGCTTTGGATGGAGATGCCAAATTAAAAGCTATAAATATAAAAAACAATCTTGTTCAATATTTTGATAAAGTTCATATATTAAATCTGCCTGAAAAAGATGACCCATGCTCCCTCAGAGCAAAGGGTATATCACTGGAGAATATGATATGATTTATAATCCGATTCCTTATTCCGGTTTAATAGCTATGACAGCAATTAATTATTTAGAACATTCTCATAAAACTTCTTATGAAAAAGAAGATTTGATTCAGGAAGGATTTAGCATATTTGATAACATTGCCAAATTATATATAAAAAAATATGAGAAAATAGATGCTCCATGTTGCTTCAATACTTTTTTAATAATAAGATTAAATTTTCATTTTAGAAAAATATGTAAAAAAGAAAATCTAGAAATAATTAATTCACATAGTAAATTAGTAGCTTTTACTGGAGTAATTGAACCTGAAATGGAAAGTGATATAAGAGAAATTGAACCACGTTCATTTTTATTGACTCGATTATCAAAATCAACAATAAATTTTATTCAATTATTATTTATCGCTGATTCTTCTTTCTTGCATTGGATGATTAATCAACCCAATCGCACTTCATTTCAACTATTGGTTTGTAAATATTTCAAAATAAATAAAAAAGAATATGCTCTGATGAAAGAAGAACTGAAAGAAAATTTGATTTATTGAATCCTTAATGAACAAAGCCCCACGGAAGAAATCCCGTGGGGCTTTTTGCTTTTCTCCCTTAAACTCGGAGGTACAAGGAATCAAAGCTATTTAATCATATTATTTATAGCACTCCGAACAAATATCATTCCAAAGCCTGCTATAATAAGTTGGACTGCTTCTATCGAGGGGATTGTCTTTGAATACAAGCCCCATGCACCAGCAACAACCGAAGACAAACCCAACCAAAATGTTTTCTGTGAATACCAACTCTTTTTCATACTGCTCTCCTTTTTAAATCATTAAGGGGGTATGAAGAAGGGAATATTCATACCCCCCCCACTACACGGAACTGGATACACCCGCATCAAGTTCCGTTCATCCTTTCCATCGAGCTTTTTTTCCATTGCGGAGGTCTCCATGAACCCAACTTGAATATTCCCCCACACCTTTAAATCTTTTATCAAATTCATGATGCAATACTTTTAATTTATTTTTAAATCCATTTCCGTAAGTTGGTCTAGCATCGGTTGCAAAAATAAGATGTTGAGAACTATTAGAACCTCCAACAGTTTCATTGTGATTGTCACATCTATATCCTGAATTAATGATAATGGGGAATCCCAAGTTCATTCGGATTTCCTCTAATATCTCCATATGAGTATAAAATCTATTATTGATTAAAATTCTGTTGCAACAAGGACAGGTCAATTTAATTAACTTGAAATGAAGAGTTATTAATCTAGATATTTTTGCCATTATTAATTTACCTATGAACTTAAAAACTGTTTAATTATCATCAGAAGTAATCCTACCGATAATGTACCAGCTAAAGAAAATGAAGCAATTATTAATTTCCCACGAAACTTTTCAATGTGTGCATGATGGGTAAGATGATTATCAAGCTTTGTACTTATATGTTGAAAACCATCCTTCACCTGTGTTTCAATAGTTGCTAATCGTTCTTTTGTAGTCTTTCCATTTCCCATAATTAAATCTCTTTATCTTTTAAATTTAATCAACTGAATATGCTGCTTTAACAGTAACACTACTTACATCATCGGAACTTAAATATTCAATTTTCAAACCATCTTGATAATCAATATTTAGCATAGCTGCACCTTGATATATTTCTGTTAATGTAGTAGCAGCAACACCAGTGAAAAAATTAGATAATCCAGCTGTTGCTGCATTATTATAAATCAACCAAGAATCACCCACTCCTTGTGCTCCCAAAGTGCAAGTAAATGCGTAACCATCTATTGTTATTCGAACATTGCAATCACTGCCACCGGCACCAATACCAATCATCCAATAAAATTTACCACTTCCTGTTATATTAATAAGTGTCTGGAAAAAATCTTGTGCTGTACCATCCTCTGCAACTTCAAGCTCACCTCTTGGATTTCTTGCTACTAATGTTGCTAACTGATTCAATATTCCTTTTATATAAGCTGTTATAGACGCTATAACTCCAACGGTTGTAACCGCAGCATCAGTTTTATTTCCGATAACATCTGTGGGAAAAATATTATCAGTTGAATCCGCAGTAGCCAAAACTTGAATTTCATGAAGTATTAATATTTCATCATTTTCTTCAACATTAGCCCCGAATGCAGTTACAGTAAATGTTCCCGTTGCAGTAACATAATTTGATACTTGCCTTATCTGTCCGGATGGAGCATTCCCAACAGAGTTGGCATTCTTAACGATATACATATAATAATTAGTGTTGAAATAATCCTCTCCAAATCCAGCAAGGTCAGCACATACAATTGCGGTTGTACTCGCTCCCATTCCTGAATCACAAGCCCCATGCCTTGCTCCTACACCTTTCCCGATAAGATTTGTTGTAATAGGGTGCATTTATTTTATCTCCTTATGATAAAGTCCTGCCGATAGCAGTGCAATTAAATCTAACGTATGTAAATGCTTCGGTCATTGTTATGTTCATATCTCCTGCGTCAAATACCCAGACGATTTGCGTTATTTTCCATCCAACCCATGTATATGTTCCAACCAATGTAATATCAAAAACACCATCTCCTGAATTATCGGTTAAAGTAATAGTATCAATTTTCATTCCATTAAATGTTATCACATAATCAACATCATGAGTAGGAATACCTTCAACTGCAGCTTTTGCTTCTGCCATTAATGAATTATATTGTACAGCCAAACCATCTGTATCACCCGCTGTTACATCTTCTGTTTTAGTATATGCCATATTATTACTCCGGTGTTAATGCTTCAGCATCAGCAATAAGTTCGTTATAATTATCAATGGCAATTTGTAACTGTTTAATCTGCTCCTTGAGTTTAGGCACATCAATTCCTTCCTCAACATCACTCAGATACTTCTGTGTGATAGGGTCATGTGCTTTTACTCTCAATGCAGGTGTTCCATTAATAAGAAGAACCTGAATATTGTCTTTTTTCTTCTCTGCCACTGCATCTTCTTTAAACCGTTTGTAGTTTGCCTGTAAATTGAAATTCTGAGCGTTCATGTTTTCTCCTTACCACGTTACATATTGTGCCCTGCTGGGCGTGTTAGTTGCGAACCATATATATGAATAAGTATTACCGTCTGTTCCTATTGCCATATCCCCAACTGTTCCTGCTGCATTATTTGCGAGTGAGTTAGAGACTGTACGGATGGCAAGACGATTGTTAGCAGCTATTAAGTTGCCATCTACTATTAAATTACCAGCAGAATTAAGTTCAAATAAGTTGCCCCCTGTATTGCTGCCAATAGTAAAGGTAGTTCCTATATATGAGGCAACAGACCAAATTGCTACAGTGCCTTGAGAATCGGCAGGTGGGTAAATATTAAGGATACCACCAAGTACGGTATTCGCCCCATACAAGTTCAATATTCCCTGCGTAGTATCATTAACTCCAATCGATGCCATTCCCTGTTGCATATAAACAGGACCATTTTGCAGTAAATATCCGCCCGCCGCTCCTTGAAACACCAGCTGGTCAGAAGCATTAATTGCAATCGTTGCTTGGTCATTATCACTTGCTATAAATGTCAACTTACCACTATTCCCACCACTCTCACCAAGTATCGCTCCACCACTGCCTGCAAATGTTACCGAGTTTGCAGGAGTAGTATCATTTTCCCATCCATACACAGAAGCAAGAAAATCCCTTATATCCTGCAATGATGCATCTTGAGTTACATTATTTGCTAATAAACCTTGTAATGTTGCTAAATTCCGAACTGTATCAGCCATATTATTATTCCTTTATCCAAATTGAACTTTACTGAATCCATCTCCAAAACCTGATGCCGATAAGATTAATATATTTCTATTAATTGCTGTTGCGTTATTCCCAACCCATGTAAATGTTTCGGTAGTAATTATATTCATTTCCCCTGTAGCAAATTGCCAATCAATATAATCAACTCTGCTTCCTGTATATTGATAAGTTCCAACACAAGTAATATCATATCCAGCATCCCCTGCGGGTGAATTATCGGTTATTGTTACCCTGTATATTGTATTATCATCATTATAAGAATAAGCTATATCAACATCATGAGTCGGGATTCCCTCTATTGCTGCTTTTACTTCAGCCATTAAGGAATTATATTGAGTAGCTCTAATTGTTGTAATAAAGTCAATCACTGCTGCTGCTATTACATAACTAAGGACACCATTGCCCCATGTGAATAAACTCCAAAGTGGTTCGCCCCATTTAACTGGATGTGCTGTTTTAGTAATTGAAATAATAGAATCGGAAAGAGAAACAGTTTCATTAACTAATTTTAATTTATCAACAAGTTCATCATCTCGCACATCAATTTTATTCTGTTGTTCTCTTGTTACTTTTAATAATAAATCAATTAAATCCTGATTTCTCATTATATAATATTCCCTAATTTATTGTAATATCTACTTCAAATGTTAATGTTTCTACTGATGTTTTTGTTTCCGAAATTAGAACATGATTAACCATTTCTCCGCTATCAGCTGAAGCGGAAGCCCCCTGTCCAAATAATCCAAATTCTTCTAAAGTGCCATTTCCATCAGATGCACCGAAAAATACTATTATAGTAACAACATTTGCACTTGATGAAGCAATAACTGTTTTTCTAGCCAACTCCGCTCCTAATGTAGTATCAGTTGAAACAGGTGTTGTATTATCCGTTCCAACTGCTCCATAAGTTATATCACAAGCATTTCCATCTCCTGCATATCTAGCAGCAGTTACATTCTTCCAAGTATTACAAATTAAATTTTCATAAATATTTGTAGATATAATTTCCCCAGTTTTGGCATTCCTCTTAATACATTTAACAATACCAGTAGGTTTGAGTTCACTCCTTACTTTAATATATTTGTTTTTCAATTACTGAATCCCCCCGTATAAAGTAAAATATTATTCCCTATTGATGTAATTGTTAATTCCTTTAATATATAATTATATGGATTATCACCAACGCTAGTATTGTAATCACATCCAGTTACATTAATAATTATCTTTTGTCCAACTTTAAAACCGTATTCATGTGTTGAAAATGAGCCCGATATTAAAGGATTTTTATACTTGTTTATTTCTGTTTTTCCCTTTGCTTTTGCTGCATCCCAACTACCTATATTCTTATCAGAATAAATATATTGATATATTCCATCACCCTCTTCTGCAGCTGATACTAAAACAATAGAAGCATCATCACTAACATAAACTAGTGCAGGTCTTTCAGATTTGTATGAAAATTCTATCACATCTCCATCTGCAGGAGTTACTTCAGCTTCGGCACACATAACCTTTTTTTCACCCCTGTTATAAAGATATGGATATGTACCATCATCCTTGTCAATATATTGTTCCCCCATTGGAGTTTTTGGTACACTATCAACGGTAACCGCCATGTCTTGAAATCTATCGGGAATTGTCCATGCCCTTTGCTGTCCATCAGCAACTCTAAATTCGGTCAGTGTATCTGATAAACTATAACCACCTCTTACCCATACCCCATTCCTAATTTGTGAATAATCAACTGAAAAATTAAAACCTAAAATTTCATATTGTAAAGTAATATCATTTATTTCATAAGGTGCATTTCCCCCCATACTATAAGCTGAATACAAATGCACACCTTTATCATAATCAATATACCAATCTGCAAAATTTTGCTCTGCAAGTTCAGTTAAACAATCGGATGGATACCTGTAATTAAATTTTGTTATTCCAAAAGTAGGAAAAGAAACAACATTAACAATAGTAAATCCAAGTGTTGTGTCAGTAAAATTATCAATAATATCTTGAACAATTGCAAGAACCGTAGCATCTTCATAGGTTTCCACAACTAGTCTTTTATCAAACAATCTTTTATAATCAGTACAACTTACTATATATTTCCATTCTCCCGGCACTAATTTTATTTTTGATGTTGATATAATTAAACCAGCAAAAATCTTCTGATTTATATTATCTACATATATTACCACACTATTCCCCGCAACTGGCGAAATATCTGGATTAAGCATGGTAAAAACAGCAGTATCTATGCCCTTCGTCATCCTCTGATAAATAGTTAAGGAGTTTGTTTCAATTTCAATAGAAACATCAATGGAATTAACTATGTAACGAACTTCACTCATATTGTGTACCTTTGTTGTTGTCGCATCGTAGTTGAAAGTTTGTCCATAATTGTATTTGCTAATCTATTTGCAGTATTATCATCAAGAATATTATTCCCCGTTACATTTATATTGATTTGAGGAGGAGTTCCCGCTTTGGAAATTGTTTCCCCTCCATGAGCAACTACAACTCTTGGCTGTCCTATCCTTCCCCCCACAATACCACCATTAGCAAATTCATCTAAAGAATCAATGTATTCGTACCATGCTGCCAATGCACCCGTAGTATTTTGTAAAAAATCAGCTGTTGGATTACTATTAGCATTAAACCCAAAGTCATTAGTAGCTATTTTCCTGCTTGGGCCAAATATACCTTCATCACCCTGTGGACCGCCCCCAGCAACAGGGAATCTAATAGTAGCGCCCCCTCCTCCTCCACCCGCTCCCGTCGCTAAACCATATAGATATTTAGCTAATTTCCATAATTCAGCAAGCAAAAATATAACAGGGTCAACTATTGCAAATTCAATAGCTTTTTTTAATGCTCCCGAAACACCTTCAACTCCAACTAATATCCATTTCCCAACATTTTTTAATACTTTCCACGGGTCAGAAATAGCATCATAAAACCACCCTGCCGTTAGGAAATTAACAATACCACCAACTCCTTCAACTCCCCTCCAAATCCATTTACCAACATTCTTTAAAGTTTGCCAAGGGTCTTTAATAGCATCTTGAAACCAATCGGCAGTTAATAAATCATAAATACCACTTGCAGCTTCTGCTCCATGCCAAATTAACGTTCCCAAATTACCCATAAATTTGAATGGACTTTTTAATGCATCTTCAAACCAACCCGCTGTGAACAGTTCTTCTAATGATGACCCAAATTCAGTTCCATGCCACACCATAGTTCCAAGATTGCCCAAAACCTTAAAAGGAGCAACAATTTCATCTTGAAACCAATCGGATGTAAAAAGAGCTTTTAAACCACCATTTCCACTTTCCCCTTCCCATATCCATTTAAATATTTTTGAAGTGGCTTTGAAAGGTGCGGAGATTATGCTTTTAAGTTCTTCAGATTTAAATAAACCTTTTAATCCACCACCGCCTTCTTTACCTTCCCAAATCCATTTATAAAAATCAAGAGTATTTTCAAACGGTTTCATAATTATATCTTGCACAGTCTGAGATTTAAATAATGCTTTCAACCCCCCTGCTCCTGACGAACCTTTCCAAATATAGTCTGCAATATCTTTAAATGGTTTTGTAAATACTTTAATAGCTCCTTTTACTGCTTCACTCGTTAAAGCACTATAAATTCTATCTATCAATTCACGTTCAATCGTTACAACAAGATTACCAGCAAGATTATGTAATGCTTCCTGAGCCAGATGCCTGAGTTCTTGAAATCCATACCTCCAACCTCCAGAAAGAACATCCTTTGTAAAGAAAAAACTAGCATGTTCAAGTTCCCATATCATTTCTTGACTCATTGCTTTAAATATTCTTGAAGAAGATTCTGCAAGCTGTTCCATTGCACTCGAAGGGCTTTGCTCTTCGCCACCTAATCTTTCAAATGCTGCAGTTGTTTTATTTATACTCATCTGTAAAGCTAAAGCATCTTGGTCAAGTTGCATTCTAAAATTTAAACTTGAAGCAGATAATTGTGAAAAAATACCTACCAGCCCTTTAAAAGATGATAAGGTTTTATCCATCACTTCTGGTTCTGGAAGAATAGAGGGCTTAGAAGGTTTTGTTTCTCTTGTTTTACTCACTGCCCCACCGGGTAAATGCATCTTTAACCCAGAGGGGGCAGGCTCTGGAAATTGTAATGGTAGTTCAAATTTTTCAAGCTCTTTCATATAATCACTTACTATTATATCTTTAATAGAACCAGCTATCAAAACCCAACCTTTTAATATGGGATAAGATACTTTTGCAGCCACTTCCACCGCTTTAAGGACACTAACAAGAGTATCCCCCCAATTTTGTATTTCAGTTTCATTATCTGCTATGGATGTAGTCATATCAGTGATTTGAATAGTCATGGCTTCAATTTGGTCTAAGAATGTATCGCCAATTCGTTGAGTAAGAACCACAAAGGCTTTATGCATTTGTCCAAGAGCAAATCCAGCAGAATTTATGCCCTCTTTTTGTGTCTCAAAAGCTTCGTTCATAACACCCGTGGCTTTATCCATAGCTGCAAGTTTTTCAACATAAACATCAGCCTGAGAACCTGCAAGTGCCAAAGCTATTGTTTGCCCTTCTACTGAACCAATATATTTTTGAAGAGGTTCGCCCGATTTTTCAGCTTCTTTTATTATTAAATTAAGAGTACCTATCAAGCCCTCCCCACTTAACATAGCCTTTCCATTTGCATATTCTAATCTTTTAAACAGCAAAATCATATCAGTAGTTGGAGCCATTAAACTTTGCAATACATTTCTAAATTGAGTAGTCACTTCTGCTGCACCACCCGTTACACCCGTACCAGTTGCCATTACTGCAAAAAGTTCTTTTTGTTTAATTCCGAATTCTGCTGCTAATGGAACAACTCTACCAAGACTTGCAGCCAATTCGGGAAAGGTTGTCTGCCCAAGTTTGACCGCTTGAAAAGCCAAATCTGCTACTTTATTCACAGCTTCTAAAGAAGTGTCACCATATCCTTTAGTAACCGCTGAAAGTAAATTGATTGCATCGGTTGTAGTAGCAACGCCTGCAGTTGCTGCTTTTGCTGCAATTTCTAATATTAATACTGTATCAGCAGTATCACCAAAAGCAGAAATAACTTGATATGTCCCATCTGTTAAATCTGCTGTTGATTTATTAACAGCAATGGACATATCTTGAATGGATTTTTTAAGTTCATTAATTCGAGCTATGTTTCCGGGTATTAAAGTTTGAACATTTGCCAAACCTTTATTCATATTTATTGATGACTTAGCAAGTAAAGCCATTGTTCCAGCAACAACAGCAAATCCAGCACTCAATTTAAGTAAAGTACGCTTCATATCAGTAACTTGAGTACCAAAACTCTTTACCTGCTTTTTTGCATCTTTTATACCTCTCTGAAAATTACCTGTAGATGCATTTATATTAACATTTAAATTACCAGCATTAACCTCAGTCATTTAATCCCTCTTCTTTTCGATTGCATAACTTTATTCTGTAATGCTTTTGCAGAACTGAATCCCTTTGTTTGTCTTTTCTTAATATTCTTTTTATCTGTTATTTCTCCTGATTCTATCTTAGTGGCTCTCAAAGCAACAGCCACATCAAAATCAAAAGCATTTATTCCATCTTTAATTCCTAATATTTCAGATGGACGTTGGCTATATCTTTGCCCTATTCCATCAATCATGCTAACAAGTCTATCATTCTTCACGAAAGGAATTTAAATTAACATTTCCCTCCGTGTCACTTGTAGCAAGGAAAATAGCTTGTTTATCAATTGAAGAAATTTCATGCACATTCATAGTATTGTCACTGCCATCTTCTGTTACTATCGGATTAACAACTGCTATGATTGCAACCTTTTCATATAAATCCAACATTCCTTTTAATTCACTTGGGTCAATATCCTTTAAACTTTCTATATCCTCTTCACCCTCTTTAAAAGTTTTTAATTTTTTCGCAAACTTCATAGAATCAGCAACTAACTTTAAAGGAATATCGCCAATGGAAGCTCTTTCAAGCAAATCCAAAACTCGCACTTCAACTGTTACTTTAGCAAACGGGAGAATTATCATTTTTGTTTTTTGATAAGTTTCTTTATAAACTTTTTTCCAAGCTTCAACAGTTGAAACTTCACTTTTTGCTTTAACCACTGTTTTTCCCTTCGTTTTTGTTCTTGTTGTTTCTTTTAACAAACGTTCTGTTTTTTTAGATGCGGGTGATTTTGACATTTCATTCCCCCCTTCATAAATTTGATTAAGCAGTAGCAGTAGAATCCCCAAATAAACACAGATTCAACCCTGCTGTTTTAGTTGTATCAACAAGCCCCATAAACTCAACGGGGACAACTCTGTTTCCATCTCTATTATAAGCCTTGTTGAATTGAATATTAGGTCTGGCAACAAACACAGTTATCATTTCATTCTCATTAGCCGAAACTTCTGTCCCACTATTATCCTCCGTGGGAATAACTTTCAATTCTTTGAAATCAGTTTTGGCTACTTGTGCACCGCCAATTCCTATCTTCTTTTTAACTCCACCACCGTCTAAAACATATGTACCCATAGGCATCAACTGTTGTAAAGTCGTCAAATCGGTTTCAGCCAAAGGCACAGTTACGATAATACTCTCTTTCATCACCCTAGAATCAACAGGAGCGGAATATAAATCCACTTCTATATCAAGCCACTCCACAGTATAGACCGCAGTAACACCGCCTTGAAACCAGCCTAAATCAATTGCATTATAAGTGACATTACACGGACCGTATTCAATATTTTCAACATCTTTGGACATTATTTATTTCCTTTCTTTATAACATTGAATTTTTAAGAATTTTTAACACATCTTTTTTGGAAGAAAGCAAAGCATCCCTCAAATATGGCTTTGGTATAACTCCAGTTGTCCGATGAAATCTTCCTTCATCATCTTTATATACCCAAGGTGTCTTTCTTCCTTTCCCATCTTCAGCAAATTCTCCAGTACCATAATGAACATGAACAGCATAATCTAAAGCGGAGACAACTCCTGTACTTATAAAATTTCCAGAAATCTTTATTCCTGTCACCATAGTTTTTCCATACAAGCCTTGAGCATTCCCTCTTTGATACCAACTCTCAGACACATCATAAATAAATTTTCTAAGATTCTTTTGTGCCTTTTTTAAAACCACAAAGGAGACATCAATCATGCCTTGTCGAAACTTTGGGGTGTCGTGTATCTTTTCCAACCCTTCCAATGTGGCAAGAACTGTACCATCATCCATAGTCATTTTAAAAGAATCAGCCATTATTCTTTTCCCTCACCCGAAACTCATAATTGACTTTTAGATAATGTGTAGTAATTTTCATTGCCCCAATCCAATTTTCTGAGCCAGAAATTCTTTCCCCAAACATGCAATTCACTTCATCATTAAAATCAATATTAATAAGCTGGTCAAGTAATACATCAAGATTATTACAAAGCAAATCAGCTGTGCTTTCTTTCGGAGCAAAAACAATAAAATCGAATGAAACATCCTCCAACTTCCGAATGTCTTTCATAGGAACTCTAGCCACCTGTTGTGCAACAATGCCCGTGGCTGTTCTGTCTGTTGGAAACTCCTCCTTGTATATTCCTATGGATTTATTACCTGCCCCTACTAGAATATCCATATTTGCTTTTAAAAAATCTTGAATAGCTTTTTTAATATTCATCATAATTTTATGCCACTTTCTTAAATACTATCACTATTGTTAATCCCGCCAAAGTATGCATCGTTCCTTCCATCGCATATTCTACACGGAGATGTTCTGATGAAGTAAGCCTCTTATGAACAGAATCAATTTCCCCAACATCATAAAGCTGACCTTTTGTCATAGCAACTGACGGGTCATTAATTCCTCCCGCAAAACCACTAGCCAAAAGATTTCCAGAATTATCAGTGAATTTAATTTCAGCCCTATTAGTTTGAGAATCTGCAGCGATAGCAATATTGACTCCAAAATAAATTGCTTCAATATCTACATCAGCATGTGGTTTAAATATTGAAGATATTTTCGCTGCACCGTCAGCATCTATAATATCCCCCACATTGACTACATGATAATAATAAGAATCAGGAGCGTCACCTATTAATTTTCCATCAGTGTCTATTCTATATACTTCTTTTCCTCTGATTCTAAGAAGCAATGGAATCCTGCTAAGATGGTCAGAAAATATTACAGCATCAGTTCCAACTTCATTTACTATATGATAAATAGGAGCTTCCCCAGCACCAACAGTATTATGAGCCTGATTAACGGAATAAGATAAATGAATTTGAACACCAGACATTGCTTTTCCGCTTGCTGTTTTAGAAAATCTAAGTTGAACCGTCTGTCCAGCTTTAACTATTTTTGCATCGGAATCCAAAGTACCCATAGATACTGGAACATGCTTACTCCAAGTTACATCGGAAGTCAAACTAGCTATATCAGTTGAACTCCCCGTTTGCTCCAGATACATAGTTTGATAATTTGTATCATCATCTACAATATCCGTATCCACTCCAATATCTGCAGCGATTATAGTAATATCGTGCTTTGCTCTAAATACAGGATATGTTAAAGAATCCGAATCAGCTGCAACATCTCCTAACCCAAAAGCAATATGACGATATATCCAACCTGTAGTTGAACGGATAAAACCATCATCCATTAAAGCAAACACTTCATTTCCATTTAATTTATGAATAATAATATCCCTACCATTATTAGTATCAAATTCATATACAGGCTTCGTTCCTTGAGTATCTACAAAATTTAATACGTTTGTCAACTATTTCACCTCCCCTTTTATGCTACTAATGTGTATTCAATTTGAAATGTAAGACCGCTAATTACCAACCCTGCGACAACCTTTGTAAAATCTACATACAAATATTTAGTTGCAGCAATAGCAGTATTTCCTAAAGCACCCAAATCTTGCCAAGCATCTTGTGACACTCCCGGATTTGATGCTGAAGTAGTATAACCCACAACTTCAGCACTATCAGTGCTTCTCTTAACGGATATTGTCTGCTTATTTGTTCCACCATCTGCTGTGTCGGTATCAACATTGATAGAGATTTTAGTTATGACAACATCCTTATCAAATTTGCATAAATACTTTTCTATCAAATCTGACTCAGCAACTATATCTCCAACAAAAACAGTTACAGACCTTTTTGCAAAACCACCTCCGGGGTCTATCAAACCGATGGATGGAACGTCAATCACTTGAGCAGAACTTTTTTGAAATTCTAAGAGGTTGCGTGCAGCACCCGCTCCCGCTCCTTGCTCATTTAAAATTATAGCTCCCGCTCCACCTTCTTTGTAATTAAAACACGGATATTGAGCCATGAATATTATCCTCCTTTTGTTGTTTATGTTTTAAAGCCTATTATTAGGAAAACCCTTTTAAAGCTCCTTTTAAAGCCCTACACTGCATTCTGCTCTTAAAGAGGTATGAGCATACACCCCCTTAAACGAAATGAGAAGGACATTGTCCCACAATGACTTGGATAACATAAAAAATGTATATATGTTACTTACTATGTACACGCCTTTTCTTCTTTCTGGTGGAAATTGGAGGTTCTTTGACCTCTTTTTTCACACCATTTGCAATGTCCGCTTGCTCCGCTAAAGCTGGAAAATCTGCTCTGATTTTTTCCAACTTATCAGGTGGCAAGTCCTTTGCGATTAGATGATTCAATAATTGAAGTCTGTTGCTCATCTTCCTCCCTTTCCCTTACAAGTGAAATTTGATAACCTTCTATTGCCCCAGTAAAAAAATCTTTGATTGGTTCTATACCAATTGCGTTTAATCCTCCACTAGCAATTCGGTATTGATAACCATCTTCCAAAACAATTAAATCATTTTCAAAAACTTCTCTTGTCATCAATACCGTGACCGCTATATTAATATAATTTTCATCTGCTACTTTTGCAACTCTCCCAAACTTCTTAATAAATGTACAAGGAACATTTTCAACAGATTGATACTGATATTCATTATCATTATTTCTTGTATCGTCTAATCTATGTTTCACCGTACAAGTGGTATTTAAAACAGCATCAATCATATCCATCTCCTTATAATGCTTGGAAAGAAAATTTTTGAGGAACAAAAGATAAAAATTGAGCAATATGAGCATCTTGAAATAATAAATTAAAATTATTCCACCCCATAGTTTTACCCATACTTGGATTCTTTTTAATGAATAATCCGATTTGTGCTTCAGCCCCACGTACTGCCTTAAAAGCATAATGACTAGTAGTGAATCCATAGGAATATGTAGCAACTATATTTTCATTTCCAAATTCGGTTGCTACAAGAATCTTTAACTTACCCGTTTGACTCCATAATTCGTAATCATCATCAACAGTTAAAGCATTTCCATCAGCTACAATAGAAGTTATTGACCGAACGGGGGAATTAATATAAAATATACGTTCCTTACCACCCGAAAAATAATCAAGCCCGTCAGTAGCTTCCCAACGATATTCTGTCCACTGATGAATTATGGATTGAGCTATATCTAATATTATTTGAGAAAGTTGTACCCCAACAATCTCTTTAGATTCTTCGGGTGTACAATAAGACATCTTAACTCCTCATAGTTGCGTTTGAAGTTGCGATTGTAGGAGAACCAGTTGAAATAGAAACCCAAGTTAATCTAGCAAACAAATATAATCTAGATAAATTAGCTTCCATCATATACGTTCCGTTTGCTATTATGGTTGTATCCGTTCCTCCAACATCAGCATTAACCCAATTAGTTCCATCCAAGGAAATCTCCGCTCTCATCACAACATTCGTTCCGATTGCAGCAACAATGAACTCAAATTCCAAGTCCTCAACTCCAGATACATTAATGTCCTCTGTAGAATTTCCTACCGTCAAAGCACCAAGAGAAAGAACTTTTCCTGACTGTACATAATCAAAAGATTGTAGTGTCATTTATTCTCCTCTCAATCCCCATCTTCATTATAATAGATTTTATAATTACATGTCCCTGCAGCTGTTAAAAGTGTGATTTTAAAATGGTCTCTGAATGATAAACGAAGTTGTTCGGCTGATGTAAAATTCGTTTCCTTACTTAAAATGAAAGCATCTGCTGTATCAGGATTATCATTATCATAAGCCAAATGAGCAGGAGTTGCTTGAGTAGCCGAAACAACTATACTTTGTTCCAACTCATCAACTGTGGCAACAACAGTATAATTATTAGCACCAGAACCAGCAAAGCTTGCAGCTTGAATAACACCTGAACCCCAAATTTCAAGAATAGTAACTGCTGTACCTGAAGCAGTATTTCCTTGTATTATTTTAGCTCTAGTTTGAAGCTTTCTTTTGGCATCAATTAATAATCCAACTTTTGCTACAGCATAATCAGAACCACCATCATCTTCACAACCCGTTATAAGTACCGAATGAGTCATAAAAGCTAGAGTACAAGTTAAAGACACTGCATCATTGAACATATATTCGTCAGCCCAATAAAGAATTTCATCTTCAATCGTCATCATTCTAAAATAAGCTCTAGCACCATGAACATAAACAATACCAATTTCATGGAAATCACTAGTTCTGATTTGAATTTCTGTAGTTGCTTCGGAGGTTAAAGTTCTAATTTTTCCATTTGTAATAACTCCTGCAGAAGAAATCACTCCTGCAACTACTTGTAACGGGTCATTTGTTACATCTCCATCTTGAAAAGCTAATATAAACTTATCATCTTGATGACTAGCTAATGATGGGGCAACAATTGTTGTATCGGTTGTAATAACCTTTTCTGCAGCTGGCGTACCTAGAACTGCTGCAGCTGTAACAGTATTTGTTTTTACATTCAACCCGCCTGAATCTGTATAAGTATAAATAACATTACCATCCCCATACGTTTCACAACTTGCATTCGTGGAAGCTGAAACATTCGTTACAACCATCGTCCCCCAAGTTCCAACCACAACACCCGTAACTACAACCGCAACGGATTCTATGGCATCTGTGGCGTGGTCTTCGTTTCGATAAGCAACAACACAAACACCAGCCAACGGAATGCAAAGCCCTAACCTTCTAACATTCCCCGTAGTATTGGTTGCTGCAAATATGGAGGGTGTTCCTGCTGTCACAACTAAAGTAGATTTAACAAAGGATACAACCACCATCTTACCTTTACTATCATCACCATCAACATAAGCGATAGCAATAGTTGGAGCAGTAGCATCACCATCTAAAAGCCTAGCATTAATTAAAGATGCTGCATGTGATTCCCACTCCTTCTCTACACCCCATAAAACTATTGTATCACCAACACGCTTTCCTATGCGGATTTTTCCTGATGTATCGTAGTAAATTTCCGCAACATAGTCCTCATCAATATCTACTAATATTGTTTCAGCACTTGAAGCTCCATTTACTGTAGATTCATCACCAAATTCCACCTTAGTTCTGTATGATTCGTTATTATCATATAACATTTCTAACCACTCATAGAATCTCCGAATCACAGAAAATAGACTAGCAGAAGTGCTCCACGTAATTCCAACAATAGCATCGGAGGCTCTTCCAAGCCACCTATCTACTCCGCTGTTTAAATTAATTCTAAAACCTGCCATAGTTTCCCCCCTCCTAATTCACCACAGCAGAATTAACGATTGTAGCATCGGTTGCACCAGTCTCACTTACAAAGTACACTCGGATGAATCGTATTTCCTGCTGTGAATTATCAAAGGTGAATATTGAAGCACCGCTTTCCAATATATCAGTATCAACTTTGGCTGTATCTAAATTAACCCAGTCATCAGAGTTGTCAATATTTCCTTCAACTCTCAAAGTCACTTTAGAAGATGAACCAATTGCTACAACCGATTGTATAGAAACATTTTCAAAATACCCGTCAGGATTATAAGTAGCGGGATTCTCTGGTTTCAAAAGGTCAATAACATCCGAACCTGTTGCAGCTGTAGATAATGTTCCCATTGGAATAACAGTCTTTGAGGAGGCTAACTCTTTAGCTTCCAAAGTAGCCATTTAATTATTTCCCCTTATTCTTTTTATTTTTTGATTTTGAAGAGGTCTTGCTGGCGCCTGTTTCTTTACTCCCCGTGATTCTCTTCGGGCTTTTAACTTTTGCGGACAAAACCTCATCACTAATTTTAACAACATTGATATTATAAGATTCTTTTAACTCTTTTTCCGTTTCAAAGAATCTTGTTTGGTCACGTTCAGTCAAATGGTCAGCTAAGTCTTGGCGGATTTTATAAGCCCCCGCTTTCTTGAAAATATACTTAGCACCCTCCCAACGTAAAATATACATTGGTACATCAGCTTTATAATAAACTATCTTTCTATCCATTTAATAAACCTCCGAGCTTGTTTGTCTCATGTGGAAATTTCAACAGATTGGAGGAGAATCCCCATACCTGTTATTAAAATCCGTTAATTCTCCGTTCCACTATTACTAAGTTGATAAGATGTATCACCTATCTTCCATGCTGCAGTTGTAGCAGTTTCATTTGAAATACAGAAGTCTTTTTCTGCATCAGATGTTCCAGCACCAGCACCCTTAGAAACAACATCACTTCCAAGTTTACCATGCTCACCTTGAGCCATTCCTGTATCATCATTACGAAGAAGAACCTGACCTGACACAACAACCCAAACTTCTTTCGGAGCTATATCGGAAGCAACAACAGAATCAATAGCCTCAAACTGTCCAGCAATACCGATAATATTAAAATCATCGGCTGCACTAGTGCTCACTCCCATTGAATCCATTGATACGCAATCCCCTGGCACGATTGTTTGACCTGAAAGAACAGGTATCGGTACAATCTTTGCCCCAAGAACTGGCCCAGTTGCAACAGAATTTCCGTTACCAACTCCCGTAATAAAATTGGTAACAATAATTTCATCAACAAACACCGCTTCACTACCGCCCGAACCTCTTTGATTCACAAATCGGAATCCATCAACGTTGTCTCTTGCGAGAGCTTGAATATTGATGCATTTATATTCATATGCATCAACCGTTTGATTAAGAGGAACTGCTATTTCAGCACCCCATTCTAAGTTATTCCGAATCTGTATTGTAAGTTCCCCTGCTAACCTTAGACCTGTTTCATCATGAACCCACATACACAACCAATTCATCATACCCCAATCTTCTCTTTCAGGTCTGTGTACAAGGTCTAAAGTAACAAAGTCACCTTTTGTTGCACCAATATCAATAAGCTTGATACAATTAGAACCCACTCTAATATCGGTTGTATCATTTTCAGCATTAAAGACAGATGCATTGCTTATGTCCCAATCTGTCACATCTTCCATGTTAGACAAAATATGATAGTCAGAACCTCTAACCATCGCAATCATTTTGTTTAAAGCTGATTTCGTTATGATATTCTCTTTCTGAATTTCTTGAATCTCAGGAAAGAGTTGTATCATATTTTTATAACCTGCTCCACTAGGCATAATTTTTACTCCTCAAAATAAATAGTTAATATTTTATTGATAATTATTTATCAATATTATACAGCCAGCCAATCATCGGATTCGTAGTTGTATCATAAACTGGTTTCCAAATTTCTCTGACTGATGCTACTAAGTAATTGATGCCTTTTCTTGCTACACGTTCTTGCTCCAACTTGAAGGAACGTCTATTGCCTCTCCAGAAACCCGTTTTGTTAACTAACAACAATTGAGTTTTGGAAAGAGTTATGCCATCATAAATACCGGTAGCATTTACATTCTCAAATACATGCTGTGACGGAGTAATTTTCATTCCATCAAACTTATCAATTTCACCATCAAGAATAGTAGCAACACTTCCAGTTTTATCCACAGTCGAAACTTCAGTGACCGATTTCAATTTATTAATCATATTAGTATTAACAACTATATTAATATCTTTTGAAGTCAGACCGTACACTTCCATATCTTCTCTCAAACCTCTAACCAAAGCCAAGCCTGTCCCAACTGCCCAAGATGTACCTGTTTGTTTTAATGCAGATTGACAAAGATACCTTAAACCGTCCCAAAGATACCTTGCATCATAACTGGAAATAGTGTAACCAGTATCTATATCAGCAGTCAGCTGTCCGTTTATAATAGCATTGTCACGGGCTTTCGCAACTGCCTTAGCAATAGACTTCTTCATAATCGGGAGAATAGCCATCATCGCATCTTCAATCGCTTCATCGGAATATGGATAGTTGGCTATAATCTTCACGGAGCGGAAAGTCAGGTCATCAGTGGTCATATCACTGGCTCTGTACATATCCGGCTCATTGTCTATAGCTTCCCCACCTTTATAAGCTTCACCGTCAGCAAGTTTCACAGGGAATGTATAAGGGTCAGTCGGCATAGTGAATTGCATAAATAGTGTTGCTACTTCTGCAGCTATTTCAACCTGCTCAATCATCTGAGCACTGAAACCTTCTTCCATCCATTCAAGTCCATCACCGGCTGTCGCTGTATTAAGAGCTTTTGTCAAAGCACCCCAACGGGATTTAAACACATTATAATTTTCCAGTTGGTCAGGTCTCTTACCCATAGCCTTTGAAAGTAAATAAACATCATCATTCAAATGTTGAAGTTCAATGATATGTTCTTTTTTCATTTGTGCTTCATCGGGATTGTAAAGGGCTTTCTGAATAACAACCATATCCATCGGACTGATTTGTTCAGCCCAAGGTGCTCTCCGGGAAGAAACTTTTTTCAGTATATCAACCACTGCTGCATCAACAGCATTTTTGATTATACCTTCCTTGAGTTTCTCCTGCGTTCCCGATATTTCAAAGAGTTGTGAAAAATCTTTACGAATAGATGTACCCAGTAAAGTTCCCAACTCTTCCATTTCCATTACACTAAGATGCTTCATTTAATAAGTCCTCCAATTAAATAATGTTTAAAAATTTTACTTAATCCTCTTTCTTTTCGTTTGCTTTTTTAACGGCTTCAGCCAATGCTTTACCGATTCCGGCAATTATTTCTTCACTGGCTTTAGAATCTTTGTCCTCTTCCTTAATACCTAGAGCTTTACTAAAAGCGTCTGTGAAAGATACAGTCGCATCTTTCTTTACATCTTTGTCATCGTCATCATCGTCAATTCCTGCTAACGCTGCATTAATTGCTGTACGTGCAGCACGAAGTTGAGCAAGATTCATTTTATTATATTTGGCTCCAGCTTTTCCAATCAAAAGCTTTTCCAAGTCAATCGGCTCATCTTTGTTACCCGCTACAGCTTCAACGATGGCTTTTTGACCTTCTCCCAAAGTATTGAGAGCCTTTTCAATTTTTTCTAAAATTTCTTCCAACTTTTCCACTGACTTTACCTCCTGATTTTTAATGATTAAAAATTGTCTCTGGTTGGCTGCAAAATCCACAATACTCACCTCTTTGGTAAGAATGTCAACCAACCGCCTTTTTGTTTTTTTACGGTTCACGTATCGCAGACACCCCCCTTATAGAATAACCAGTTAATTTCCCTTTCTTAACCAAGCTCCATAGCTTGTCATCAAGAATAAGGGAAGTCATCACCCAAGTTCCTTTCTTCACGGATTGTTTATTAATAGTAAAATCCACTGGGGCAAGATATGATTCTACTATTCTCAAAGAATCCTCTCCAAAAGATTTATGCATCAAACCATTGCCCTGTCCTGAATAGTTTGCCATGAACTCATGAGCAGTTTTTCTAATCTCATCGGATGAATATATGTCACCCTGCCCGTCAGTTGTCTCTGGCTCCAAAACTATTCCAGACACCAATTTGAGTTCCCTTCCTTTCTCAATAGTTATTTCTTCAAATTGGAAGGTCTCTGGCAATAAATAAGAATGTGAATTAAATAAATCTATTGATAAAAATAAATTACCATTATCCTCTTCCTTTCGTTTAAATTTTTTAATATCATAACTATCTTCTAACTCTGTTCCTTTTGATGTCAACTTAGCTTTCCCATCAACATACTCATAATCATATTGAACATATTTATTTATTTCCCCTTTCTTCCTTTCAGAAATTATCACATGTCCATTAGGATACCTCACTGGATATAATTGTGCTACATATTGTGAAAAATCTCTCTTCCCCGGTGGATTTAAAAGATTATCCAAAGCAGAATAAATATCATCTGTTGATGGATTTCCCTTTGTATCAAATTTCTTTGCCAATTGAGTAAATTCCTTATTCAATCCTTTCTTTGTTACACTGCCTAATTTTTCCAATCCTATTCGGAACATTAACTTTTTTCTCATCATTATTTATTTCCTTTCTTCTTTGGTTTTCTTTTACTATTTTTATTTTTTGATATTGTTATAAAATCGTCAGCACTCCAAACATATCTTCTATTCTTTTTTGATATTTTATTCATTCAGAAACCACCTCCATAATTTCAACGTTATATTTTTTGGATGCTATCGTTTTTGTTGTTTCTCCTATTTTTTTAAATTTCATTCCTCTTTGTAATACCAATTCTTTTTCTTTCCTAAAAGCTGAACTACCTTTATAATATTTATTATTATGTACGGAACTTTCATACAATGCTGATGTTCCTTTTGGTATTCTAATTTCCATTAATCTTCCACCGATAATATTTGGGCTACCACTTTCTACAATGAAACTTGTAGCATGGTTTATATCAAAAGAAGTACTAACAAAACCTTTATCTTTTATTATATCTCCAATACCTATTTTATTTACTCCAGTACCAATTCCCCGATAAGAAATAACATCAGATGTAGTAACACTTTTATTTATTGCTTTTGATATATTATTAGCAAGATTATTAAGATATTTTTTATTGGCAGCATCCCAACCAGCACCAGCATGTCTTAAATTATCATTAATATGAAAACTACCTAATGAATTTAAATAATGATTTTCTAATGTTATTGATTCCACTTTAGTCAAACTTTTCCCTTGTTTTAAAGCTACATTATCCATACCAAAAACACTTATTTTTGATTTATTATCGGTAACGGGAGGAACTAAATAATCAACTGTCCCAACTTCCTCAGGAACATTAACCCCCTGTGGAATTTTACTACCCGGCTTCTTCAGATTAATAACGGGTGTCTGTCCACAATAACAATTAATCACGTTCCCCGCTGAACCACTTGGGTCACCCGGATATTGAAGAGATTCACCTGTTCTAACAAAAGGCTTATCCAATGGAACTTGCTCACTATTAGCACCCAAATGATTAAATTGAGATTCGGGTGGATGTCTTGGATTCCCCATGATGTTTGTCACCCATTCTTTCCCTTCCGTGATTGTACTCTTTTTATATCCTGCTAATGAACCTGCATTAAATACCTTAGTTGTTTCCGTTCTTGCTATTGTTCTAGCTTGTCTTTGGGTAACACCAGTCATATTCTGAATACGTGCAGCAAGTTTATTCTTAGATTCATTGGCAGCAATACTTAATTTCATTTGATTCTGTAATCGTTTGCGATAAGTCTCTGCTACTGTCTTAACCTTCTTCATTCCCCCATTCACAACTTCCCGTTGAACTGCCAGCAATCCCAAATCTAATAAATCCTGATTGGATGCTTTTGCTATGAACCTAGTGATTGGTTGCCCAACCGCTTGCTCAACCTGAACTATACTATAAGTGAAGCCCGCTCTTGCCACGAATTTATAAGCTGGCTGAACTTCCTTATTGATAACAAATGCTATCTTGCTTTCACTAGGAACATTTGTAGTTCCCGAAGCTTGAACCTGCCTTCTCACCTTTTCAAGTCCTCTATGATAAGCATGGAACATTTTCTTTTCAGAATTGCTTTTGTTCCTGCTTATCATATTGAACGCTCTGTTATTAGTCCTAAGCATTGATTAAACTCCTGTAGCTTCGTTGTACTGCATTATCAGGGGGAAGGTCATAGTTTGTACCATGACCCCCCACCTTTGTCGTTTACACCCTACTGTGCGAAGGAGAGCTATAAACGGAATCAATCATCTAAATCCAGTCCAACATCCAAACCTTTTATGAATAAAGGATATTTCTTTTGAAGTGCATTTTCTACTATGTTGAAATTCTTCCCACCAACCTTCGTTCCTTGCTTAGTGATAATCGTTCCAACCTTCTTTCCTAACTCAAATACATCTTGGTCAGAAATACCTTTGTTGATAATCCTCTTCACAAAGATTTTAACCGCAAAATTAATAAGCCAATTCTTCATAGCACTTTTCCCTTCTTTTAATTGGTAATGAAACCACAACCAACAGTCATTAATTTAGTTATTTCTTTCACTGCTACTCTATTCCTTTCATAAAAAGGAAAGTCAGAACAAATCGGAAGTCTGTTTTCATAATCTGTACACTTATTATCCGCACCTAATAAATTACAATTATGATAAAATCCGTCAGGCATCGTTGCAATCACAACCCAGTTCTTTTTTATGAACTCAATTGTTTTCTTATTTTCTTCAACCCCAAAGAAATCAGTATGCATAAAAATATTCTTGCAACAACTCCCGCACATCTTACATTTACTCATCTTCATTCCCTTCATTTCCTAAGTTGTTTGCCCCGAAAGGTTCACCGCTAGGCTCTTCATCAATTGGAGCAGTAAGGGCTTCCAATAGTGGCATCATCGCAGAGGTTATAAATCTAGCCTTCCCGAAATCAGCACCATCTTTATCATCAATTTTAGCATACTGTTTAGCCTTACGATATTCTTCAATGGATATAATCCCCCTATCAAACTCACCGCTCAACCTTTCGCTTTGTTCTTTGCTATCTTCTCTAAGTGCAGGTATATCACTTGTATCAAATTGGCACCACATCTCTTTGTCATAAGGTCTAAGAAGTTGCATGTCGATGCTTGCTTCAATCCGTCTCAGCTTCGGGGGAATTGTCACTGTATGGAAAATCTTTATCTGCTCTCTTGAATTGGCATAATTAGCATACTCAAATAATCCTACCATAGCTGGAGGAACTCCCAACACGCCAAGCACCCGTTCCCTCAAAGACTTTTCAAACTCCCTGAAACCCATTTCCTCTATTGCATCAGTTAAAGTTTCCATCTCAAACCCTGGAGGAAGAACAATTGGCTTTCTGGTATTCCTAGAGCCTCCAAAATCATGCTTCCATCTCTCAGCCAATTCCATCCTAGCTTCCTTCATCATCGGAGCAATTGCTTTCTGTGGGTCAGGTGTATGCGTTAAGACAACATCAGGTCTGGCTTCATTCTCAAAGTAGCTTTTGTTATATGCTTCCCGATACAACTCAGTGATTAAAGTTGTTTGAAGAGCCTTTATGCTTCCTTGCCCCCAGAATGGATTTGAAGGATTGGCATATCTGAAATGAACTATCTCGTCTACTTCGTATTCAAACGTTTCCCCCAATCGTTCATATTGGTATCCAGCAATCTTATGTTTTGGGTCAGGAATGATTTTCATATATTGAGGCTCCAAAGCATATAGCTCAACGGGGAAGTTCTGATACATTAAACCTTTCTCCCAGAACTCATTTCCAGTAAGTTCCAAATGAAGCCCCGTTATTTCAGCTAAGTAACTCCAGTCATCAAACCTATTCGGAAACATTACAGTATCATGAACTCTTCCTTCAGTGACTTCCACCGAATTTTCCATGTCTCTATACTTACCTTTATATATCCCAAAGGGAAGTGTAGCGATAGTGGAAGCAATCATCCAGCATCCCACGTACACCCAAGGCATAACTCCATACACCTGAATAAAAGCATTAAAGCTTCCTTCTGTATCGGAGGAAAAGAATTGCGAAACCAAGTCATCCCAAAGTTTCCACGTCTGGGATTTCCTTAAAAAAGAATCCCCCGCAGTTGTCCTTACATCTCTTGGATTAAGGTCAAAGGTGGAAACACCCTGACTATCACCAACCCTCTTTACCAATTCTGTTAACATCGCTTCCCCCGTTAATATTTTAAACTATAGTACAAACAATTTTAATCGGATAATTCATATTACATTTCATACATTTCCCCACTTCCATAGGAAGACAATGAGGGTGTTCCCCCGTTATGATTTCTCTTTCTTTTAATTCTTCTCCACATACTGGACAGTTAACCTTTTCCTTTTTCATTTCATTATCCCCATTTAAATAGTAATTTCTTTATTTGGAAAAGACTTCATAACTCTAATTGACAATTCCCCCTTATCAACAAATGGAACAGAGGTAGCCAAAAATAAAGTTGAATTTAATTCTTCACACTTTACTAATGTTCCATTTGGTTCAACAATCTCAAAGTAATCAGCATATTTTATTTCTTCAAATTCTTTCAATTCCTTTGAACCATCATCATTGTATATATAGACTTTTCTTTCTTGTGATTTAAAAGGAGAAAAGCCAATAAATAATCCAATGAAGCTCACCCATATAATTTTTAAAAATTTAAATCTTTTCATAATATTATCCCGCCATCAATTTGATTTTTAATACCATTGATATATATTCCGCAAGCAACAAAGACATCGTCAATCCTACCACCACTACCATCGTTATAATCCATGTTACTCCGTGATACCATATAATCTTACCAACGATTGTAGCTCCGTCATTTACCTTCTTGCTAATCATCACGAAATAGATAGTGAATCCTGTCCACACTAAGTAACCTATCATCAGCAAGGCAATATAAGCCTCTAAGATATATTCCATTATTATTTTCCCTTCTCTCTTTCATACTGAAGCATATCAACTATTATTTTAAAACCTCTTACTTCAATAGCCGAATCACAGTCTAAGATATACTGTTGCATTTCTCTTTTTAACCATTCAAAGAAATCATCTGTTACAATTTCCCCCTTCTTCCTTAATTTCAGGAATATCTACATTGTCCATTTCCACTTCTATATTATCCGTTGGAATTGTTATTGTAGCATATGCGAATCCTCTTTCAATCTTTATATTAATTCCATCGGTTAATATATCAACCCCGTTCACCTTACAAAACTTCTCTTCCTTCGTTTGCTTGATATGAAGTTTAGTCAACATTATTTTTCTCCCTTCTTTATTGTACAGTGAATACAACCAAACTTTGCTCCAGTATAATATAGAGACTTCGTTTGAAGCTCTATGCTGAATGTGATACAATCCTCTTTAAACTTCATGAGAGGCAAATAGTAACCATTCATAAATCTATCACAATCACAGAATCCTCCGTGAATAACCTTCTCTGTAACCTTCTGTTCATTTCCTTCAACAGAGGAATATTTATAATCACTCTGTGTCCAATGGCTACATATATCACACGTTCCACAATTAAGATTATTCATGGTCTGGCTTCGTTATCAAAATAGGTTTTAGAATTAACTTCCTCATCAGTTAATTTACCCGTTTCTTTTATTGAAACTAAATTCTTTTGTGGTTTATCTTCCATAAAAGGAGCTTTGTTCTGTTCCTGCTCCTTAGCAAAATTCTCTTTCTCAATCTTGAAATCAACCTTCCCATCAGCTATGTCGGATAGTCTATCACCGTCAAAAAGCCCCTGCACATAACAATCTAGTGCTTGCTTAAGTCCTCTAGCTTTTAACTTACAAACAATTGATTCAGCACCCAATACTTCTTTATCTGTTTTCAAGAACCTTATCCTAGCTTCCTGTGTAAATATATCTTCATCCGTTTCCAATGCTATAACCCTAGCATGCTGAAGTCCTAACGAGTCATGAACATCTACATTAGGAATTTCGGGTATGATATTATCCATTATTTTACCAACTGATTTAACCGCTTTTTCCATTGCTGGTTTAAGAAATGGTTTACCTTTAATTAATCCTTTATATACATTTTCATCCAACGAAGACAGCTTGGTTTCCGGCTTCAAGTTCCCGCTCCCGTTCTTCACGTTTGTGTTGTTTGAATTTGTCTGTTCTTTCATCTTGCTCCGTTTTCCAGTCTGCTTGATTGTCTTCATCTTCTTTCCCCTTCCTTTCAAGTCCTTCGATTTCAGTGTTTAATAGCTCATCCCCATAATACATAGTTAACAGGCTCATGACTCCTGTTGCACAGTCAATTCGGTCATCGTGTTCACCATTCGGGAAATCTACCGCTTCCTCAATAAAATCTTCATTCCAATCTCCTTTCACCAAATAAAGTTTACCAATATCCCCTCTAGTTGATAACGGTATTGCCCTTATCCTTTTATCATCAACTGAAGGAACTGCGATTATACCATATCCTACCAAAGCCTTATCACGCCACAGGGCTTGAATCATTCCCTTTTGCATCCCAACCGATTCCACCCCTGTTAGAACTCCTGTCTCCGTTCTACATACTGTTATTATTTCTTTTCTGACATCTGGCCATTCCATCCTATCCCGCCAACATTTATCAAGAAATACGTTACCCCTATCATCCATCCCTCCTTTGATTGTTGCTGTAAAATCTGCTTTCCTATCTTCGGAGGTTGCTAAATCCCAGTACCGTACCCAACGAATATTTGGAGGTGCATGGTCAACTATCTTAAAGTAATGTCTCTTGAGCAAATTTCCTTCTGGGGGTCTTGGCAGTCCTTGATACATACTCCACCAATCGTACTCACCCATCATTCTTCTTTTCTGCTTTAAAAACCTAAACGGAAAATGTGATTGCCACAGTGGTTCTCTTTCTCTTCTCCCCAGTGGGTCATTTTCCTCAGCCAATGCAGGCAACCTTATATATATATATCCTTCTCCACTTTCATCCATGAGCCAGCCCGCTAAGTCTCCCTTATGCCATCTAGTCATAATGAGGATGACAACACTATTCTTATGCATCCTTGTGGATAATGTTGATTTGTATTCCTGTATCTGCTTATCTCTCATCAAAGGGCTTTCCGCTTCAGCCCTATTTTTCAGTGGGTCATCTATCAGTAACAGGTCTGCTCCCTTTCCTGTGATACCACCCATAATACCTGATGCAGAAAAAGAACCAGTATGAGGTTTTCTTGCATTCCATAAATTCTTTGCTTTGCTGTCCGGTGATAATGCCATACCGGGGAATATTGCTTGGTACTGCCCGGATGTCACAATTGACCTTGTAGATGCAGAATGTTTCAGTGCTAAGCTTGCTGCATAAGAAGTGGAGATAATATCATCATTGGGATTTCTTCCCATCCACCACGCTGGAAATATCTTGGTGGCTGCTGTGCTCTTGCCGTGCTGTGGGGGCATATGTATTATAATCCTTGTAAACCCCTCTTCCCTTCGTTCTGCCCGCTCAAGTATCTCAGCAAGGTATTTGATATGTCTTGGGGATTCAAAGCCGGGATATACCCGTTCAGAGAAAGGAATCAAATGACGCTTTGCCAATATCCTGTTTATCTTCTCTTTCATGATAACAGGTCTGCTTATTTTGAAATCCTTCGGAGCTATCATTTAAACCTCATTTACTGTAACATTCACAGAACGAGCTAATGTCCGCAATGCTGTCCGAGACCGTTTAGTTGCACGTTGTTTTATATCATCCACAATAACTTTCTTTCCAATTTTAACCATTTGGACTAATTGTTTGGGAGTCATAGCATCAAGTATTGTACTATAAAATATATCTCTTTCTTGAGGTGTCATGTTTTCAAGTTCTTCTTTTGATATTTTTATATCTAATACTGATTTCATCATTTAATAACCGTCAAATAAAAGTTAATCACAAAAAGCATCATAACAACATAAGCAAAGAAATACATTAAATCTGTTTTATTTATTTTAAATCCCTTCATGCTTCCATCTCTTCTTTAGTATATTCCAACGGTCTTGAAACCGATTCCCTTGTTATACCTATCTTCATAGCTGAAATCAATCCTGCTGCTTCCAAATAATTATCTACATAATATACATTATCCTTATAATGTTTCATTTCTCCAGCTGAATACGTTACATTATCCTTAACAAATATAATCGGTATATTATTTGATTGACAATAAGCATGAGGTACTCCAGTACACATCGGTGACACTAAACAATCAATATCATTCATCATTATCTCTGAGCCATACTGAGGGGCTTTAAATAATCCTTTCAATATACAATGAGAATAACACACGGACACCATTTCTGCAGCCATCCGGGGGTCAACAATAGCACCATTCCCAATTATCAATGTTGTATCTACTGGAGCATGAGCAACAGGTTTTCTTACCAATGCTGATGCCATACGGGAAGTCTTTGCTTCGATACCACCCCACGGATTGATTCCACCATTCTTGAAGTAATTATCAGATACTTCTTTATCCACTTTTATTTCAGTCATAATAGCTAATGCATCATAATCATAACCCCGTAGTTGGTCAGCCATCTCATTAACTCCAGAGACCTCACCAGTTGCTTTTCCTTCTTTTATGTATGCCTTCATAATAAGGGGAGTATTTAAACGCATATAAGATATATCAGCCCCCAAGGTTGCCCTTGCTGCTGAGATGGCATTAATCGTTTCATTCAATACTGGATTATTCAACGCAACTAATATTTTGTTGCTCTTCACCCTTTTTAATCCGATTGCTCCAGACAATAATTTATCTATCATATAACCATCTACATATAAAGAGTTCTCTGTCATTTCATTTATATCGCTAGCGTTAACAACATTCGGGTGAAGTATCAAAGTATCAGATACTGAAGCAAGTAACTTAGCTGCTGGATTAGCGTCTCCCGCATGTCCTCCAATGACACAACCGATGCCTGTTGGGATTATCATAACAGTGTTCATATTAAAGCCTTTCCACCTGTTTGCTATTAACACATCTTCCCCCGAAGAACTTCGTTGTGAACTCTATCACATCAAAAGAACTAAAAGGCTTGCATGAAAATACGTTTATATAAATTCTTTTCAAAACATCTATTGTATGTATAGTTATATTACTAGTCTTTATAAATTGAACAGCACTTATTCCCTTTAGATGAATTGGGGCTTTCTTATACTCTTCTGGATAACCATCATAATCCCACCAGTGTAAATCCTCCCTTTCCATATCAATCAATTCACATAATTCAATAAAATAATTCTCAATATCCCCACGGGTAAATTTGCTATGATTTGCTTCCCATATATCAATAATCAATTCCTTACCAAAACTATCCATTTCCATTCTCCTCATTTAGCAGTACTTCTTCTTCCTCACACTGCACCAGTAACGCAGCCAATTCTTTGTCACTCAGTATTTCCAATCCGCTCATACTATTCACGGTACCAGAATGACTCATATCAACTTCTTTGCTTGGTTCCAAATCCATCAATTTAGCCAGTACCTTATTTGCTTCCAGCCGGATACTACTATCAATAAATTTTTTGGTATCACCAATAGTACCACGAAAAGAAGTCACGTGTGTTTTCTTTGCTTTGGTCAGTGCCACGAAGTTCTCTGCCAACTTGTCTTCAGTCAGTCCTTGCTTTCTCAAAGCATCTCTGAACACTTCTCTCATATGTTCTCTTCCCAGTACCGCAGGAGCATTCTTTATATCACTCAGTATCTTTGCCTTTTCACTGCGTGGCACTCTCCCTGCCATATACTCTATATAATTCCGTACTATTCTTCTTTCTTTCACGGAAGGTTTTTTCTTCCTTCTCATCATTTCATTTTTCCTCATTACATTATGAAACCACAACATTTTGAGATAAACATTATGGTTTCATTTCTCTGTGATTAATTCATATATTTGAAACATGGAGGATAATATATATTATCCTTTTTTCTTGACAAGGGAAATCTTATCCGAAGGTTTTTGTATATGATGTAGAACGCTGTTTCTATTGAATCAGATTGTTTTGTTTATGAGAAGCAATTTTGAGGTGTTTGGGGATTGCCAAACATATTTCTTGTATTTTATTGCCTTATATTCCACGCCTTAACAGATTTATATCTTGTTGTATATTCATCAACCTGTTGTACACATCCGTATTTCGTACATTGACAATAATATGTTTCATCACCAAATACTACTTCAGCTTTACTACCACAAAACGGGCATGTTTTTAGTTTAATAATCATTTTCGTACCTTAAAGGTGTTTGGCTTTTTCCTGAAGTTTTTAACTATACATTCTTCACATCGTTTAAACCATATTTTTCCTTTACGTAATATTATATCATATTTGGCACAATAATTTATATTTTCCATCAGCAAGAACTCAAAATAATCACAATCATTGGGGCAACAATCTATACTTGTTTTTATATCTTTGTTCTTTTTTCTCATTTTTCACTCCACTTCAGCTTTTATCTTTTCATAATGCCCTTTCAAACAATTATCAGCATCCCTTATATAACTATATTCTGATATTATTCTTAATGTGACAAGACTAACAATTTGTATATTATCAACAGGATGCTTTTGAACATATTCTATTATCTCTTCTTCGGATTCAAATACCTTATACCCATATTCCTCAGTCTCATCTCCAATTACATCACTCATGCCACCCTCTGCTTCATAATCCTCATAACTAAAAGCTATTAATTTCATTATTTACTCCTCTATGATATATCATGAGTTTGTTTCATTATTTTATATCTATCATCCCTTTTGAGTTTCTCTGTTATCATCTCTGTAAGTTCTTCCCCCAATACTGAATTTGAACTTATGACATAAACTTCTTCCCCGCTTGGTTGTTGATAAGTAACAGGTGAAACACCACTATTATCAATATCAATCTTAACTTCCACTATTCCACATATCCAAGAAAAATGTGGTGAACGTGCTTTCCTTATCAATTCGGGTATTACTTCAATAAATTTCTCCTTGTCATTATCTGCTTTGGGTACTGTTTTCTCTTTCTCTTCTTGCTGAATTATGTTTATTAAACTATCAATTTTACCATTCATTTTTTCTGCTTCTTGCTTCAAATATTTTAACTGAACCAACATTGTAATATTATTCATCATTCCTCCTTACAAAGTGAAATAATTTTCTCTTCAATCTCCATTATTTCCTTCCATACGAAATTGTTTACCAATCTCTCATCTTTAATCAAAATAACATATTCAGAATGTTTGCTCCGATATAACACTAATAATTCCTTGATTGTCCATTCTTCTAAATTCATCGCTTTGCCCTTTCTTTGTAATGCTTGACAACATCAATCGGTACTGTATCAGGACTATAATCCTCAGCCATCAGTTCCAACGCCTTTTCAAGCGTAGCAATCTCTTGTTCTTTAGCTTTTATGACTTTTATGAGACCATCTATAAAGTGCAAATACCCTTTATTGATATCGGCAAAGCGGGTCAAGAGTTCTTGTGTTGTAATATCTATCTGTTTATAGTTCTGTGTCCTAACCCAATATGTCAACTTTGCAAGTAACTGCAACACACTCATTTCCTTAATATTCATTTCAGTCCCCCTCTATAGCTGTGCCAATAAGATAACCGATGCATACCCCAATCTTTCCTACCCCAAAATAACCATTAGACTCTTTAAGATAAGGATAAAATGGAATTAAAATAATTAAATAGATTGCCAGCACAAGAAATAACATAATCGCACATAATGGGTATAAGAATAATCTTAACACATGCCATAAAACCTTTAACCACCATAAAAAATAATATCTCATTTCATTCCTCCTTAGTGAAATGCTTTGTTATGATTTCTTACTTCATCCCTTACCAGCCAAATCGTATCTTCAGCCACATCTCTAATCGTTCCCACCTTTTCATAAGCTTCCTTCAAAGGCTTTCGGAGTTTATTTACATCACCCTTCACAAACTCAACGCTATTGATTAGCTCCTCTATGGAAGGTTGTAACTGCATTGCTTTTTCTGTTTGAAAATGACTTATCAAAAAAGCACATAAAAGCCCTAGAACGAATCCCATTATCAACCCAAACAGAAAAATCAAAGCAAAAGCTTTTCCTTGTTCTTTAGCTCTTAATACCAATTCTTCGGATGTGATTCTTTTTATTTCCTCTAGTTCAAGAATTTCATCATCATTCATATTCCTATTTCCTCCTGAACTCCTTTAATATATTCGCACCATACACCATTTTCGTTCTGTTTAACCACGCAACTCTCAATCCGCAAGTGGTCATCAGTACCCTTGATTTTATGAACCGTGCCTACAGGGTATTGGAGTGGAATATAATATCTTGCCTGCCGATTAATTATAGTTGGAAAAGGTCTTAACCCACCAAATACAGCAGAACTTTCTTTATCTTCTTCCTCTACCCCTATAAATTTAGTCCAATCAGGCGGTTGCTCTTTCAACGGCTTCACAAACCACACACTACCATTATCATTTAACTCTTTAATCTGCTTAGATGTTAATATGATTGTTGTTTTCATTCTACCATCCCGTTTCTTCCGCTATATCAAGACATACTTGACAACGAATTTTATCAATACCTTGTACTCCAAAGAATGAACACATAAAACAACCTTGTCCTTGTGATAATTCTTGTGAAAAATAATATTTACAACTTTCATTACATTTCTCTCCATCAACATCAATCACAATAATTGGTCTTATATTAATCTTCATTTCTTTCCTCAATACTCGTTTAAAGTTTCTGACAATCCCTTATCTTCAGGATGATAAGAATCTGCTGACTTTACTCTTTCATCTGAATGGTCTATAACCCGTTGCTCTTCCCTATGCTTCACCGCACATTTATAACAACGTGTTTGACTAAACAAAGGCTCTTTCCCACATCGAGTACATAAACCAGCTTTTTTCCTCTTATCTCTAAGTATTTTTGCCCATTTTGTTTTTCTTACATTTTTCTCTTCTTTAGATTGCATCGGATTCTCCTTTTTAATTAACGGATATTTTTAACTTACATGTAGCTGTAACCAATACACCTTTCTTATGTCCTGCTCGAAAAGGAAGAGCACCAAGAGCTTTCCCGCAAGCAAAATCTCCATCTTCATCCTTTCCCTTCAAAGCACAATTCGGGCATTCATATCTTATAATCCATTTGGGCACTTCTCTTGGGTCAGGAGTTTTCATCAAATTTTTACCCTTTCTGGTTTCCATGTATCACAATCTGGACAATACCAACAGTGATGCATTTTGTCACAGTCTTTGTACATATATAGCTAATTATGTTTATGCCTACTTAGTATCTTTACCCAGTTCATCACGAATCCCCCCTTAATTTCAACCCTTTAAAATCGGTTTCATAACCCTTTTCCAATGACACTCTTGGACTTCCTTTTTTTATTTCACGAAAAGAATTTTTCAACTTTGCCCCATATTGAGACAATGAAATTACTACCTGCAAATAACTTACAATACTTATATCCTTATTATGACAATAGAGCTTCATTTTTGAATATATTTTCTTCATATCCTTTTCTGTCATATTTCCATAAAGAACACAATCAGCAATAAAGCTATTATCAGTTTTCAATTCTTCCTCTAATCTAACCTTGTCTAACCTTTGTTCAACCTCATCATAATAAACAATGGTTGCCCTTATCTTTTCATCGCTCCTATTCCCCCGCTTCAACTTCTTTTCCCTTTTCAGCATCTGAACAACGGTAAGTCTTGCTGATAATTTCCTCATCGGATTCATTGTTGGAGGACTAACCCATCTTGGAAGTTTCTTTTTCCATAATTTTATCCTTCCCACAACTTTAGCAAAATCAATAAAACTATATCTTGCTTTTTCAAAAATTACAGCTGCTTCATTAAATGCTTTTCTTCCATGCATTACAGAATCCGCTAACATAGAACTAACCTTTTCATACTGGCATTGCCTTGAATCCTCAAATTAATTTCTCTACTATTCATCGTCTGTTCTCCCTCCCTCTTTCTTTTTCTATTAACCAAAATTGAGTTTCAATTTCTTCAGCATATACAATTTTTCTAACATCATCCAATGGCATATCAAATTCCAATCCTATTTTTCTAAATGCTTCCCAATCGCTATTATATTTATTATATCTGTCCTCCCAATAATGCAATCTAATATTAAAATTTCTTAATTGAGCGGAAACCAATCTTTTCAATCCAGTTCTAATTTCCAATCTCAAAAGTTCCATCATGTAATAATCAACATCCCGGCAAAGTATATTGAGTTCTTTGATTCTGCCCATTGTTCTTTTTTTATTAAAATAAAGCTTTCTTCTTCTCTTCTGAGTACCATCATATTTCATCCGTTGAAAATATCTGGCTTTACCTTTTTCTATGGTTGGTTTTTTTCTTACCATTGACCTTTCCTAATACAAGACTAGCAAATTTAATAAAGGATTTGGCCTCATCGGGGAGTTGATTATAATTACTCATCATCCAAATGGAACATCGGTGACAATTCCCTTCTTTGTCCGGGCAAGTAATTGGATGATGAAAGCCATCTTTCCTCAATAAATCTTTAAGAAATTCAAATACTTTATCTTCATGATATGGATAAGGTCTGTTTTTTAATAAAATTATCTCAATTTCTTTCATATTATTTCCCCTTAAATAAATTCATTCCTTTTGAAATTCTTTTCATTTTTTCTTTTTCAAAATTCATATGATGAACTTTAAAAGCAATTCTATGCATTTTTCTGCTTTCAATTAAAGACCAAATTGTACGTTCATCTTGACTATAAAATTCTACATCGGGAGTATTTTTCATTCTTCTTAATAAAGCAATATCTTCACCAATCGCTTTTATTCTATCCTCAAAAGCTTCTTTGCTCCAATAATCCTTTTTTAAATCTGCCAAATCTATTCTTTTTTTCATAATTCCCTCACCAAACTTTTACCTTTCTTGTAAGTAACTTCAAATACTTTATCAGCATGTTCCGTCAAAGGAATTTTACTAGAGACAATTATTATTTGTACTCCCAATTCCTCACTCAATCTTTTAACCATCATTGCAGCATCTTCTAATTGTTTTACCCCAGAAATATTTTTGAATGGTTCATCAAACAATAGGACATTGGATGTTCTAGGCTCATACAAAGCCCATAGAGCCAATCTGAGGGCAAAAGCAGTCACATCTGCAATACCTATCCCACAATCAAATTTAGGCTCTAATTTCGCTCTACCCTTGATTATGCTCATATATATTTCGGGCTGATTCCTTTTTATTTCATATTCCAATTTAAATCCATACTTTTTCCCATACACTAATCGGAGAGCACTTCCAACAATATTCTCTATAAACTTGATTACCCCCCCTTGAGCGATGTTCAATACTGAAGCCAAACAAATAATTCCAGCATCTATATCCTTCTGAAAAGATTTTATTGCCCTGAGTTGTTTCTTGAGCTTTTTGCTGTCTCTTTCCCTATCTATAAATTCATTCTCAAGACTTTCAATCTGTCTTAGTAAGTAATAATCCATTTTCCAACTCCGTTACCTTTTTATTTAATCTGCTCTGAAGCTTCTTAATTTGAGATGATTTTTCTCCTAATTCAACACCTGTTTTCTTAATCCAATCATGTGCTTCTTTTATAGAACCGAATCCCTTTTTTTCAAGTTCAGCTTTTATCTGAGCCTTTTTCCCCTTCATCTGCTCAAATAAATTATTAAGTCTCTTGATTTTCTCTTCGGTTTCTTTCAAATCTTCTAATCTATCCTTCATTTTTAGCAATAGCCTCCCTGACAATTTTCCTTACCGATTCGGAAATTTCCATTTCATTAAAATAACTTTCCAAGATTTCCGCTGTTTTTATTCCTATCCTTTCAACCTTTTTAAGTTGCTCCACAAGTTCTGACAAATCAACATTGATAGAACTCTTGGTCAATATCGGTTCAAACGCATCTCTATAATCAGTACAATGTATTCTATGCCTAGTTAATCTATTTTTATTAGATGATTCCTTAGTATTATAAATATAATATTCAAGCTCCCTTTTCATATCCCTATCATCACGAGTCATTCTTAATAAACAACCTGTATTTATTATGCTTCTGCATCCATTTCTTGCTTTAAACGAATAATGATAATCTCCACATAAAATTAAATCCGCTGAAGGATTATCATTTAAATAATTATCTGCTCTTGTTATTTCTTGATTCGGATATAAAGGCTTGTCTCCTATCATATCATGAACCACTAATATTATATTACCAGAATCATATTCATCCATAGAAATTTCAGCCATTTTATCTTCACCATAAGACATACCGACTAAAATAACTTCATCCCTTACAACCAATCCTTCATACGGTATTATTTCAATTATCCCCATATGTTCTAAAGTTCCAAGAACAGTTTTTTCAGAATCTTTAGACCTCATATATAAATCATGCTGTCCTAGTATTGTATATATTTTTAATCTATGGTCACAACGATTGCTATAATGATTAAACATCTTTATAAATTCATTCAACAATTCATACGGAGGATTTGCTTTATCAAATAAATCTCCTGCTTGAACGATTGCATAAATGCTTTCATCTAACACCTTTTCAAAAATTGTTTTCCATTTAGACTTTTGAGCCTTTCTAAAGTTGTCCATTCTTCCTTCAGGTCTGGTACTCCTAATGTGAGTATCGGACAATAATAATAATTTCATGACTTCAATCTCCTTCCATTATAATTTTCATGTATTATTTGAAGTCCAACATCATTTGCTAAATTAAACTCATCCACAGAACCCGCACTTTGTTCCCAATTCGGAAGCATTACTATAACATCGCATCGTTTTAATATCTCAATTGACCCTTCAAGAAATGTTTCGTCAGAACATGCACCATCCATAAACGCTGAGTTCATATGAGGACAGAATACAGCATAACCAAGCCTCCAATATTTCTTCGCATACTTCCGGACAATCTGTATGTTTTCATAAATTGTGTCAGGTTTGCCATCACCCCGATATGCTCCTGCAATATAAACTACTTTCATTATCTTCTCCTTTTATACAATTATCATCGTTTTCTATTATGCTGGCTATCTCTATCCCCATATGGAAGATTAATTGCGATGGAAAATATCACCATCCAAATCGCAAAACATCCCAACTTAACCCCCAATGAAAACCCTGTGAGCCACGGAGCAATCCCTAGTAAAACAAACGCTATGAAAATAGAAGTAGTACCTATTTTAAATGCCAATCGTTTACTATTTACCCATTTCCTTTCATCCATCATCCAGTAACCTCCCCCTTGTTATTCCGTTTAACAAACTCCCACAATATGGACATTCCTTTAATCTATTTAATTGCCTACTCTTTTCTTTCTCATATTTATTTATTTCGGATGTGAGCTCTTCCATCCTCTGTTCAAATCTATCAAGTTCATCTAATCGTCTGATAACATTATAATATTTAATTGAAATACCATGAAAAGACATCCTCACACTTTTCAATTCAGAATAATCCTTTTTTGTTTCTTTCCATAACTTTAATGAGGAATTGTATTCCTGTGTCTTAATTGCACTATCTATTAAAACCTGTATTAATCTATATTCCTCTGCCAGTTTTGCAAGATTTTGTTGTCTCACAATATATGCTTTATTTAATTTTTTAATACTTTCTAACTCCTTTTTGAAATCCCCCTTCAAAAAGGCTCTCATTTTCTTTCTCTTAATATATTTTTCATTATATTCTTTTACCAAATCAGCTTTCTGAATCCTTAATGATTTTAAAGCCCCATTCATAGAATCCATTTTTGTTATTGAATTTAATTCTACCGCTGATTGTCCTCCAGTATTGAAAAGGAAAAAATGCTTATCTAATTGAAGTTGAATATTGATATCACTCATATTAAAAACATCAGTGACTTCCTGAGGAATAGAAGAACCAAACGTAGTAAAAATTTCTCCATTGACTTTATATGAACCTGTTTCCTTTCGAGAACGGGAACGTGTAACTTTTCCTTTATCAGAAAATATTGATACGGAAACATTATCTTTTCCATTATGTATGTATCTAGTATGTTTTGGATTGTTCGTTCTCACCCATTCAAAAGCTTTGAAAATGGAAGATTTCCCGCTATCAGTCTTTCCAATAATGACGTTAAAACCTTCGGCAAATTCAACTATTCCTTCCTTGAAACCTTGCCAATTTTTCAATTTTATTTTCTTAATCATCTAATTACCTATTATTAGAGAAATCCTTTTAAAGCCCTACAACGCATTTCACTCTTAAAGAGGTATGGTCATAAGCACCCTTAAACGAAGTGAGAAGGGCATTGTCTAACAACGACTTGGATAACATGAAAAATGTATATATGTTATTTACTATGAACGTGATTTAATCCTCCGTTTTTCTTTTTTGGGAACCCAATTTCACTAGAAGTTATAATTGGTTGCACCCTAGAAATAAATGGTCTGCTCAAAATATTTACAGGATTTGCTTTTGTCACCCGATTAAATAAAGCCTTCTGATGTGGCTTCAATTTATTCATTCTGAGTGGATTTGCTCTCACTCTTAATTCTGCTTCAACCATTTTCATAATAAAATAAGCATCGGCAATATCCGAAGCGGGATTGTTTTTTGTCTTAGAAAGAAATTCAGGAATATCTATTTTTTTTCTAGCTTTCCTTATCATGTCCTCTTTTTGATATTGGGAATCTCCCGCCCACATCTTTACAGATAATGGGTCATGCAATCTCATAGGAATATCTTTACACAAGAAAGAAACCTTAACGCATCCAGTCATTTCCGCAATCGGAACTATACTGAAAGCAGATGCACCATAAGCATAATTTTCTATTCCAATTATAATACTTTTTAGCCTAACTTCAAATAATAAACTATATGCATAAATTATATTATCAAGCATTGTATATATATTTTGATACCTTTGTAATGAAGAACTTTCTTTAGATTCGTATGAATTTTTTGGTAAAAGAAAAACAGTATATATTTTACTACTGAGCTTTTTATCCCATTCCTTTGCTTTCTTTTCCGAATCCCAAGCAAAATATATATTGACTTTTTTAGTCAATAAATTCTTTAATACAAGAGCAAAATGATTCTTTGATAAATCTAATCCACCTACAATCATTATATTTCCTTTCATATTAAAATAATGATAATTCTGAGTTATATATTATGTAATTAATACGTTTTTTATTTCGTTTTACATATTTACAATTAACTTCACAAGGTTCTTTTTCAATTCTTATTTTCTTTTTCTGAAATAATTTTTCTATTATCACTGTTATAACATTTGTGGTCACTGCATTTCCACAACATTTATATCTTTGTGAATCTGATATTTTAACTTTTTCACCATTTATTATACCGTACTTAGTCCAATTATCCGGGAATCCCTGTAAACGTTCACATTCTATCGGTGTTAGTTTACGAATTTTATCATTAATTTCATAATTACCATAATTACCAGTACGATGGATATCTATTGTTTTACTAATACCATTTTCCTTATATATTTTGCCTTCTGGGTATAAATTATTAGAATAATCTACATATTTTAATCCATTTTCTTTTACATAGGTTTCGTCTGTCCACCGTTGCCCATATCGTACAGATAAACACGATGCCCTTGCCCCATATCCTTCTTGTCCTGATTGAATTTTTTCATTGATTGTATTACTTTCTCCGATAGGAAATATTTTTGGTTTACGTTCTCCTCTAATATGTCCGATAATGAACACTCTTTCCCTATTATGTGGTACTGCGAAGTCTTTGCTATTAAAAACTTGCCATTGATACTCATACCCAATGTCGGTGAGAACCCTAAGTATTGTTGTGAAAGTTTTTCCATTGTCGTGACTAAGTAAACCTTTAACATTTTCGAGTAGAAAATATCTGGGTCGTTTGTCTCTAAGAACCCGTGCAATTTCAAAAAATAAAGTACCCCTTGTGTCATTAAACCCTTTTCTTTTTCCAGCAATACTGAAAGCTTGACATGGAAATCCAGCAATGAGCAAGTCGAAGTTAGGGAGTTTTGAAACATTGATGGTTGTTGCATCCCCAAAGTTTTTTGTTCCAGGATATTGATAGTCATAGATTGCTGTGGCGTATTTGTCGATTTCGGAGTAACCGACACAACTGGTGTGAATCCTCCTCCCATCCCCATCGCTGCTGATAGAACTGGAGACAATCCTTTTTGGTCGTACACTTTTCTTGCCATCCCATAATCTTTTTTCTGATTTCCATATTTGCCTATTATTTTCGGTTTGTTCAATGCCATATCTGAATCCTCCTATTCCTGAAAACATACTAAAGTATTTCATACCTTTTATTTTTTTCCTAACCACGACGTCTCAACTTTCTGTCATTAGTTTGATAAATTTTTCTCCATACCTTGTAAACTTTTTCAATCAATATCTCTTCTAAATTATTATCTTCAACATCCTTAATGGCAGTATCCAACCCATCTGATTTCTTTTTCATACCGGGTAATTTAATCCATTTACCACTCATAAATTTTTTATCATGTTTCATAAGAAACGAAATATTAGTGCCAATATCATCAATCCCATAATCAAATAAAATTCTAAATTCTCCAGTGCGGAACGGAGGTGCTATTTTATTTTTATCAACCTTGAATCCTACAATCACACCTATCGTTTGTTTATGCTTATTTAAAATATTTCCCACCTTAGTTGTTTTTATTCTTGCAGAAGCATAAAACCCCAGAGCATTTCCCCCGCTCCTTGTATCCTTATCTCCCCAAGAAGCATTTAATTTTTGTCTGGTCTGGTCAACAAAAAGGAGACTGAGTCCAGAATTGGTAATTTTCCATGACAACTTTCTGAATCCAAGTGAAAGCCCTTTGGCTCTAGTTGCTCCATAAGTATTATCGTCAATGCGTTCATCCTGTTCTACACTGGAAGATATTGCAGATAAACTATCCACTCCCAAAAGGCAAGGATGAAGAATCTTCTGAGCTTCTATTATTGCTTTCGGAAATATATCTTCAAACATGGTTTCGATTGTTAAGACCTTTTCCATTTCAACGGGAGAGAAATATCTCTTTTTTAATTTTTTTATATTTACTCCAAATAATCTTCTAGCCCGTTCCATATCAAATGTTGCTTCAGAATCTATTAAAAAAGCAATACCTTTCTGACGTTGAGCCGAACCAAGGGCTTCAGCTACAAGAACCGATTTGGAACTAGATTCACCACCCCATATTTGACTTATTCTCCCAGCCGGAAATCCACCCGGCAATCTATCCGCTATTGCCAAATCCAAAATGGTGCATCCAGTAGAAAAATATTTTTCTACTGGGGCAGATTTTTCCAATAAAGAAAAATCATCTACGTCCATGAATTCTTTTGTTCTTTTTCTTTTTCTTATCATGTTTCACCTTTTTCATGCTTTCATTAAATTCAACATCACTGACTCTTGCCATCGGATTAATCAATCCAGCAAGAATCAACTCCTGAATGTTATTCAACATGCTCCTGCGATGGTCGTAAGCGTCTTTTACTGCTTCAACTCGCTTTTGTAGTCCCAATACCCGTATTCGCAACTTCTCCGCCTTAATTATCCTTGTATCAATTTCAATGGCAGCAGCGATAGATTTTTCTGTTTTTGAACCTTCAATGTATTTAGCAGGATTTTTTCTAATATATAATTCAACTTTACTTCTTGCTATTTTTAAATATAATTTTGACAATTCACAAAGTTCAACTGTCTCAGAAAAAAATGTACCCACGTCAGCATAAATTTCTGAATGCTCAGAAAATTCACGTTCCAATTCTCCAGTCCTAATTTTCAACTTGTTCTTGGCACCAGAAATAAAATCCGGTGCCAAATTTTCAAGTTTTTTTAATCTTTTAAAAAGGGAGGTCATCATCATCATCATCCTCATCATAATCATTATACTTATTTTTTCTGCTACTTATAGCAGAACGCACTTTATCCCTTTTACCTTTTTTCTTTTTCTTCTTTTTAGAAACATCATCATCATCATCTTCATAATCTGAAGATTCATCATCCAATCCCAATAAATCATTTTTCATTGCTTTAACATCTGGAAGAATTAATACGGAATCAAAATCAGGTATTCTTTTCAGTAATTTTTCATTCAGTGGCTTCGTTCCATCAATTAATTTAAATCCCTTATATTTAGTATTAAACTTACCACTACCAGTTTTTATAAAATAAAAAATAAGGTTTTCATCAATATCACTTACATCTTGAGCTTCTTTTGTTTTCGGATTAACCGCTTGTGCTTTTACACCTTCTCCAACAGTAGAAGGAGCATCAAATAATTGAACACCTTTTGCTCTACCAGCTTTATTCTCCATATCAACAACAAAAAATATGTATCGTTTTCTAGGAGTAAAATCTGATAAAACATCATCCGGCTCTCCAGCTGCTTTCAATTTTTGAAGATATTTACAAATTGGGCATTTTTCATCAAACATTTTCTTGGGGCACAAATAAGAATTTTTAGTACCACCAACACCAAAATGAACATAAATAAGTTTAAAAAATGTTGGTACATTTCTTTGAGGAAGAAAAGCTATAAAATTATCACCATCTTTAGACTTGTAATAATCTTTAACTCTAAATCCTTTTAATATTTCTTTTGAAACAGTATAAAAAACACCCCGCTCACTATCTTCATTATACTGTTTTTTAAGATGTTTTTTTCTTTCTTCTTTTGTAATCCTTCCTTTATTTCTTTTCATTTTCCCCTCCATTGTTATAATGCTTCTGCTATTTTTCCAATCATCGTCAAGCCAATATCAAATTGATTATCAATTAAATATGGACATAGCAATTCAAGTTCCTGTTTCATCCCATCATAGTCATATTCAGTTTCTACATGAATCGTAATACAGAATGGCTTGAAAGGATTTTCACCAATTACTTTGCTTACTTTCATTTTGCCCCCATTTCGCTTGATTCCATCCAAGATTCATAAAGTTTTGCCAATAAAAAAACTTCACCACTTTCAAATAATGGAGTTTCAAAAATACTTATAACAGTAAAAGCTACTGCGGAAACTGCTCCCCCTTTCTTTATTTTATTTTTCATGTATGCTAATATTGCCCTTCTTATAGCCTCTGGCTCTATCACCCCCAATTTTTCATAAGCTTTAATCCAATTTTTCCAAGATGCTTTTTCATAAAATAAATCGCAAAATTTCCAAATATTAATTTCCTCCGCATAACCAGTAAGAAGTTCCAATTGTTGTTTTGTCTTATTTAACAATAATACTTCTTCCAATCTAACCAAAGCCATCCGGGGAGACCCAGAGGAAACATCCACTATTTTTTCAACAACTCTATCCTTGATGCTCAACCCCATCTTGGAAAGTTGCTTTTCTAAAAACTTGGTCATTAAGGTTTCATTAAATAATTTTAAATTAAATGTAGTACATCTATTTTTAACCGTTGATATAATTTTATGTGAATCCGTAGTACAAAGTATAAAATAACTATGCTCCGGGGTATCTTCCAATGTTTTCAAAAGTGTGTTCTGTGCAGGTTTTAAAAGTTCATGTGCTTCATCTATTAAAAACATTCTGGAATCACCATCCATCGGGGAATAATGAGAATCATCGCAAATCTTTCTGAGAGTTTCAATATCCCTCTTTTTCCCAGCGTCAAGTTCCATTAAATCCATCTTAGAACATCCAAACTTGCTTGCCAATATTCTCGCCAAAGTTGTCTTTCCACATCCACTAGAACCAGTGAATAGAAAAGCATGAGGTCTATCGTATGGCTTCATTTCCACTATCTTTTTTAAAACTTCAACAATTGATTCATTCCCCCAAAATTGTTTGAAGTTCTTTGGTCTTAATTTATTATATAAAGACATATATTCCTCACTTATCGAATAATAAAAAACCCTACCAATATTATTATTATTGCGGCTACAAAAGCAGTAACCAACTCAAAAACCATTCGCCTTGTACTTATTTCTTCTAACCTTTTCATGTCACATCCTTAAAATTTAAACCGTTCAACAGATGCAATAGTATCATGAATAGCCCCACCATGCGAAAACAAACCAATACGCTCAACAATAAAACCACGCTTCTTTCCCATTACATTACTATGGTATCCAAAAGTAATTATAATACCATTATTTTTCAATATTCTTGGCATTTCATCTTTAAGTTGTCGAAAAGGGCTTGCTTTAAATCCTTTATACATTTCCATACTTTTACGATAACTGTATGGTGGGTCTAATAATATTGTGTTAAATTTTTTCCCCTTCCATTCTTTGACAAATTGCAAAGCATCCTTTTTATATGTTGATAAAGCATCAGAATCCAAATCATTTCTAATTTCATTAATATTTAATTTTGTTTTGCCAGCAAATAAATTAAGAACAATTCCCTCACATACATACTCCACCCATTCCCTAATAGGAATGACACTAAACGTATATTTATTCAAAGGACATTTAATATAATTAAAAATTATTTTCTTCTTTCTCCTTATCACGCCACAGCCTCCAAATCATACCAATTTGCCCCTTTTTTCCAATCGCAAGCCAACGGAACTCCTTGAGCAAACTTCCAAGGCTTCTCCAACATACATTCCGTTACCAAAGCCCGAATTTGACTGCTTTCTTTATCTACAATATCAATTAATAATTCATCATGTATTTGAAGAACAATATGAGACATAAAGCCTTCCCGCTTCATAATTTTCCCCGCTCTAATCATAGCATCAAGAAGAAAATGGAAGGCTGTTGATTGAATCGGGGTGTTTATTATTTTATTTCTGTTAAGTGGAGCATGTCTAATAAATCCTAATGGAGTTGATACATAACCCTTCTTTTTATATTCTTCAAATTTTCCCCCCTGCCAATTCTTAACTCCATAATACATATCCCAAAATTCATTCTCAACTTCTTGCACAACTATTTCTTTCAACCCCATTTCCCTAGCAATAGTTATGTAATAAGAGCCATAAAATTCGGGGAAAACAAATCCGGTCTTTCCTTGAAACCTCATATCGCCTTTTAATTCATTTGTTTCAAATAATTTTTTAGCCCAATATCCATGCGGGTCAAAATTCTCTCGAATTTGTTTACATAAATTTTTATCTTTGGAACACATGCCAATTATTCTTACTTCCATTCCACTATAATCAGTATCATAAAAATAATCATATGATGGAATGAATATCCTCCGAATCTGTTGAGCAAATTTATCATGCTTCGGAATATTCTGAAGATTTGGATTGTCACATGAACTTCGGTATGTTCTAACAAGCCCCAAATTAAAATTAGGATGAATAAAACCAAATCTGTCGGTATAAGTTTCTATCGCATTTAAATAAGTCTTTTTAAGTTTTGACATTTTTTTATTAACTTGAAGAGCCTTAACAAAATTACCAATCTTCCCTTCTCTACTTTCCAACATAGAAAATAATTCATCATTAACTTGCGGATTTCCCTTGTCTGTTTCGGATAAAGGCTTTAATTTTAAATCTTCAAAGAATAATAATTTTAAATCATCGGTTGAATTATGATTTAATGTCCTATTATGTTTATCATAAAACTTTCTAGCCAATTTACAATCAGCCAGATAATCGGAGCTTTTAACTAATTTTTCATTCACTTTACCTTTAAAGGAATCAAATTCATCCCAATCAACCTTCACTCCTCTTTCCTCCATATCGGAAAAAGCCTGTGTTCCTTTCAATAATAACTTTGCAGGAAAAGACAATTTTTTATATTTTAATTTTTTTACTTGCCCCTTTGTTATCATCACCGGGTATCTTGAATCCAAACTAGAATATTTAATCTGATTTTCACGTGATGCGGATTCAATATCAGAACGGTTCACCATTTCTTTATATTCTTCACCTACATATAAAAAGGCTTGAAAAGCCAAGCTCTTTGTATTCCTTCTTTCATCCAGCACATGAGCAGATAATAATGTGTCATTATACCAATTATTTACAGGATGGTCAAAATAAAATCTTGTCCATAAATCTTCAAACTTAGAACTATGAGCAATCTTCGGAGCGGGGGAGGATAAAAACTTGGATATTTCTCTTTCAACTTTATCATTACCAAAATATATAACATAACCAACTTTAGAAGAAACAGACAAACTTATCATAATAATTTTTGGGCTGCCAATGAAAGGACTCAATTGATTTGCTTCATAATCAAAACAAACAGGTTTTTTGGATGCAGATAATTTCCTTAATACTTTTATTGCTTCATTCCCTTCCAACAACTTATTCTTTCCACTATTTAAAATGCTTTCAGGAATTTCCCTATCAATATAAAAAAGCCCTTTTTTAATACTATCAACAAATAATTTGTTATACATTTTTTTATCCCGCATAACAAAAGATGGATGTAAATTCACAGAAACCCAACAATTGTATTTTCGGCTCGGAAACACATCTCCCTGAATATCTAAAATTGAATCAGAAACAGCTTCAGCTTCCAAAATCCTTGAAGTTGCCTTTGCCCCGAAAGTCATTATTAAATTAGGTTTTATTAGATTTATTTGACTATCCAATCTGTCATAACAAAAAGGAACTTTATCTGTAAGAAATTTGTTTTCAGGAGGTCTGCAACCCAAAACATTTGTCCTTCTACAATCCTTATCCATATCAATTCTTGATTTATTTAAAGCTTCCCCCAAATATTTCCCTGCATCTCCAACAAAGGGAACTCCTACTTTATCCTCATTACTGCCGGGGGCTTCCCCCACTATCAATATTCCTTTCTTACCTTTCCCGTATGGTTTTATTTTTGGATTTCTGCATCCCCTAAATAATCCACAAAGAATGCAAGGGTCATCCTCAATTCCAATATTGTTTGAAATCCTCTTGCCAGCGATTTCATTTTCATCAAAAAACCACGGTTGTTTTTGCTTCATTTATTCATTCCCTATTAATATCATTAAAATACATTTAAAATCTCCAACTTCGGATTCACCATAAATGAAATTTCTATTCTGTTCACCATCCACTATAAATGCAAATTTATCACAAGCGGAAAGCACAGATTGAAACAAATAAGGATTAACCTTTATTACTTTTTTAATATTAATAATGCCTTTTAAATCCACTTTTTCTTTAATAAATGCTGTTTCTCCTTTATAAGATACCTCAATATACTTTTTAAATTTTATTGAACAAAAAGTATAATCCTTGCCTTCATCAGAAAAAACCCACACTTTCTTCATAGAATCATTTAAAGCCTTAGCCGGAAAATCTATGAATTTGCTAATTTTGGGAATGAATTTTTCAACTGGTGGATAAACACCATCTATTAAAGTAGAAAAAATAACAATATCATTTGATTTTATAACTATTTTTTTACCCACATACATAGTATCAATAGCATTCAATTTATTAAGAATCAATGCCAATTCAATCGGGATGATAACCCCCTCACCTTTTACAAAAGATTTTTCCCCTCTGTATATTGCAATTCGTCTCCCATCAGTTCCCGCAACCATATTTTCTTTTACAAAAACTCCATTCATGTTAGGTTGCATTTGTTGATTGACAGAAACAAAAGGTAAACACAAACGGATGCCTTTCAATAAATCTGCCCCTATTTTTATACCTTTTTTATTGAGTTTGATTATTTTATTGTATGTTGGAAATTCACCAACTGGACTTACAATAAAAAAGCATCGAGACCTACCGATTTTCACTTTTAATTTATTATTTTCTATTTCCATTTCAACCATATCGCTACCATGTACATCAATAAAAGCATAAAATTTCTTAAATGGAATTAAAGTAATTATGCCCTGAGAATTGAATTTAATTCTCATGCCCGTTATTTTATTGGATGCATATGCATACTTTCCATCCAAATAAATATTTTCCAAAATTGGGAATCCTCCAGAATCATCAACCGAGCCACGCAAATGATTCAATAAAATTAATAAATCTTTTCTGTCAAATTTTAACATTATAAATTTTCCTTTCTATTTTGAAATGTTGTTTCTAATGACATCATATATTTTGTTAAATATTTATTTATTTCTTTTACTATTTCACTTCTGAATACTTGTCCATGTCCAAATTTTTCTCCCCCCAAACATAACTTGAAATTGTAAGTATCGGACATAGCAACGTATTCCATACCATCAACCATAATCGTAGCCATAGTCAAAGAAAGTCCAGTAGAAGCCGTTAAAAACCATGCTAAATAGATGTAACACAATCCTTCATAATTTATTCTCCATTCATGCCTTCCAACTCTTTGTTTAACCTTTCTTGCTCCCCCCTTCGCTTCAATATTTAAACTCGATAACATCCTAGAAAGTATTGATGAGTCTATTTTTAATATTTCAGATACTTCTTTCCTGCTCCATTCTTTTTCTGTATCCATTGCATCCCCCGTTAAAATAAGGTCTCAATTTCTTCCGCTGTATGTATTTTTAGATTAAAATCTTTAAAATCATCCACTTTTATATATCTTAAACTATTAATCCAATCTTTCATAGGATTATATTGTTTAAATGTAGCCTTATTAAGTATCTGAGCTTTTTTCCCTTTATTAAAATCTTTATATATCATAACATATGGTTGAAATTTATATTCCTTAAAAATTATATAAAGTTTTTTCAATGCATCATCAAAAGATTCCTCAAAACCAACTAAAACAAGTACACCAATCGGTTTTGTCCCTACTTTCAAAAGCATTTCTGCACCTTTTCTAAATGCCTTTTCATATTTAATGCTATCAAATGCAAATCTCCATTTTTGAATAGGTTTCATAGATTTAAGTAATTTTGCCCTTTCTTCTGTCAAGAGTCTTATATCAAGAGCTTGATTAAAGTCCACATATAAATTTGCTTCCAATATTTGTTCACAAACTTCTTCAAATCTATCACCACAAGCGAAAATATTATTATCCATTAAAATTAATTTTTTATGTTTTTTATTCCAAAATTTATCTATATCATCGGCTACATGGATAAGTCCTTCTTTTTGTCTAACAATGCAAAATTTACAATTTCTGCTACATCCCCTAGTAGTGAAACCCACAGAATAATCTAATTTAGGATATATAGAATAATCGGGGAACTGTTTTTCTATTTTTTTCGGTAAAGATGTCACCAAATCAAAACCTGAACCCCCACATATCATATCGAGAGTAACTAATGTTTTATCTGAAAAATTAAAAACACAAGAAGCAAATATCTTATAATATGTATAATGCCATGCTGGATTATACCATTCTACTTTATATCCTTTACTTTTATAATATTGAGATATTTTCAGCAAAGCAAAATTTGGAAATTTCACTTTCTTCTTTGGATAATTAACTGGTTTTCCGTCAACATCATATAAGCCAATTTTCTTCATTTTCATTCCGATTATATTGAGGGGACATTAATTAAAATGCCCCCACTTTTATTAAATGTTATTTAAAAGTTAAGTTTGATTTTACCTTTCTTAAACGTAACCGCTCCAAGAGCTATGGCAAAATCCAAATACTTCTTCAATTGCGATTCATTCTCTCTGGGAGAAGTTCCCCGTTTATTGAGCATTTTAAGAACCTTGTCATATGAATTGCCTTCCTTCATCAATTCTGCAATAATGACGTGCCTTTTAGTACTATCTTTGGCATCTTTTTGTTCATCTGACTTATCATCATCTTTTGATTTTGGTTTTGACTTTTTACCTCTTCTGATAATTACGGTATCCTCGTCATCGGAATCATCATCGTCATCATCGTCATCGTCATCATCGTCAGAATCATCATCGTCAGAATCATCATCGTCATCGTCATCATCGTCATCATCGTCATCGTCATCATCGTCAGAATCATCATCGTCATCATCGTCAGAATCATCATCGTCATCATCGTCAGAATCATCATCGTCATCATCGTCAGAATCATCATCGTCATCATCGTCAGAATCATCA
>SDBT01000596.1_pt1 | contig 58038 bp, 69 predicted proteins | sample 2277101 | NCBI WGS metagenome assembly SDBT01 (sample SAMN10404973, study PRJNA504765) | marine sediment metagenome | isolation source: marine sediment core GS10_PC15, 103 cmbsf | place: Arctic Ocean: Southern Knipovich Ridge | collected 2010 | reverse complement strand
TGTATGTAACGATCAAGAACAATGTATTGTAGAAGATGGAGATGGCATAGACCAATGTTTAACAGACACAGACTGTATAGGAGGCAGGCATAATGTATGTAACGATCAAGAACAATGTATTGTGGTAGATGGAGATGGTCTTAACCAGTGTTGGACAGACACAGATTGTGGAGAAGAACATAACGAATGTAACGATCAAGAACAATGTATTGTAATAGATGGCTTGGGTATCGACCAATGTTTAATGTCCGAAGACTGTATAGGAGGCAGGCATAATGTATGTAACGATCAAGAACAATGTATTGTAGAAGATGGCGATGGCATAGACCAATGTTTAACAGATGGAGATTGTGGGGGAGAAGGAGTTCAACATAATGAATGTAATGATCAGAGACAATGTATTGTGTTAGATGGAGTGGGCGTTAATCAGTGTTTGACAGATGAAGATTGTACACATCGTCCTTATGTAGAAGATATGAGAGTTCTCCCTGAGAGTTATTGTATTGGTCTTCCAGGGTGTGGAGAGGTTTCTTTACAGTGGATCTATCAAGATGATGATGGAGACCCTGAGATAAGATTTGATTTTCAAGCTGATGACAACTCTGATTTTTCTTCACCTGAGATTAATAGGAGTTATTCTGGTCTTTTGAATTCTGTGGGCACTATTAATACTCAATCAATTATGGTAAAAATTGCAGACACTTATCCTAGCTGCGATTATATTAATTATGGCACTTCATATTATTGGCGAGTAATGGTTTGGGATAGCACAGAACTCGATTCTGGTTGGGTGGAATATGATAACCCAGCAGATCCTGATGAGGATGGAAATTCAAAGACATACACCAAAGATCTTCATGCTCATCCTAATGCTGAATTTAATTCCTTGCCAGCAGGTCCTGTTCCAGAAGAAGAAGTTACTTTTCCAGACTTATCTATTTGTTATGATAGAAATCATAATTCTTATGCTTGTAAAGATATAAATCCTAATACTGATGCTTATAATAGTTATACATGGCAATTTGGAGATGAGAGTGGGAACCATGTTATAGGTAATACCTCTCACACTTATGAATTAGCAGGAATATACACTGTAAGGTTAGAGGTGTGTGATGACATAGGATGCTGTGATACAGAACGTGATATTCAAGTTGGTGTGGGGGTGCCTGGATCATGGGGATGGAGAGAAATTCCACCTTTCTAATTTTATAAAAAATACAAGACATTACCCCATTAGTGTTTAATGGGGTTTTATATTAGCTTCTCTCTTGCAAAAGATAAATTTATTTGTTAAATTGAAAAGGAAAAAGAAACATGGCAGTTCCCAAACAAAGACATACAAAATCGCGAAGAAATAAAAGGAGGATGCATATTTTTATTAAGCCTCTTTCTTTAGGTTATTGTCCGCAATGCAGAAAACCAGTAAGACCTCATACTGTTTGTTTAAATTGTGGATATTATAAAGGGGAAGAAATAATTGATGTTTTAGGGAAATTAACGAAGAAAGAGAGAAAAAAACGAGAAAAAGAAATGAAAGTCAAAAAAGGAGAACAAGGAGAAAAAAGCAAAGAAAAATCCTTAAGTTGGGAAGAGATGTCCCGTAAATAAAATCTAAATAATTATGTCCTCCCGGCATCTATCACGTTCCATTGTCATGCAGTCCCTTTATGAATGGGATTTTTATGGTCAGAAAAAAACTTCTTTAAACGAAATTGTTGAGAGAAATATCAAAAGTTTTGGACCCGGGCTTGAAGACTCGAGTTTTATTTGGGAAACGATTAGCGGCGTTATTAAATACTTAACTGGACTCGATAAGATTATTGAAAAAGCGGCCCCAGAATGGCCAATTTCTCAAATACCGATTATTGATAGAAATATTTTGAGAATTGGACTTTATGAGTTATTATACAGTGACGAAAAAGAAGTCCCGCCAAAAGTGGCAATAAACGAGGCAATTGAATTAGCTAAAACTTTTAGCGGCAAAACCTCTGGAAAATTTGTAAATGGAGTATTGGGTACGGTTTTTAAAGAAATAAAGGATAAATGAAAGACTTTTCTAAATTTGAAAAAAAATTCAATCTAAAGTTTAAAAATAAAGAGTTGCTTACTCAAGCTTTTGTTCATAGATCATATTTGAATGAAAATCCAGATTTTTATTTAAGCCATAATGAAAGATTAGAATTCTTAGGGGACGCGGTATTGGAATTAATCGTTACTGAATATCTTTATGATAAATATCCTAAAAAACCAGAAGGAGAATTAACCAACCAGCGTGCAGCATTGGTTAATGCCAAAATGTTGGCCCAAATCGCCACAGAGTTAGACCTTAATGATTTTTTATTACTTTCTCGTGGAGAGGCAAAAGAATCAGGTAAGTCTCGTCAATATATTTTAGCTAATACTTTAGAGGCGTTAATTGGATCAATTTATCTTGATTTAGGTTACAAGGTTTGTGATAAATTCATTAAAAAATATTTGATAGTAAAATTACCTCATATTATTGAAACGGGTCTTTTTAAAGATGCTAAGTCGCAATTTCAAGAAAAAGCACAAGACAGAGCGGGAATTACTCCTAGTTATAAGGTTCTGAAAGATTGGGGACCAGATCACGCCAAACACTTTGTTATTGGTGTTTTCCTTGATAAAGAGTTAATAGATGAGGGTGAGGGTTTTTCAAAACAAGAAGCTGAAGAAGAGGCAGCCAAAAAAGCCCTGAAAACAAAGGGGTGGTAGAATGTTTAATAAGCAGTGCTATCTATTGCCCTAAACAGTCGATTCTTTTGTCTAAATTAAGAAAATATTATGTTAGTTATTAGATTTTTAAGAACAGGTAAAAAAAATCAGCCATTTTTTAGGATAGTAGTTACTGATAAAAGAAGACCCCCAAGAGGAGGGAGGTTTTTGGAAATTTTAGGTTTTTTTGACCCTTTAACTAAGAGAAAAAATCTTAAAAAAGAAAGAATCAAATATTGGTTATCAAAAGGAGCTAAAGCATCAGCAACAGTTCATAACTTATTAGTTACTGAGAAAGTTATAGAAGCAAAAAAGATAGATGTTCATAAAAAGAAAAAGTCTTCTTCTACTGAAACTACTGGAGATAAAAAAGATGGAGTGGAACAAGAACTAAAAGAAGAACCAAAAGATGAAATAAAAGAGAAAGTACAAGAGACGAAACAAAAAGAACTAAAAGAAGAACCAAAAGATAAAGTAAAAGAGAAAGTACAAGAGACAAAACAAAAGGAATCAAAAGAAGAAATTAAAGATGAAGTGAAAGAAGAAATAAAAAAGGCGCCAAAAAAGGAAGTAAAAGAAAAACTAGAACAAGGACCAAATGAGAATGTACCACAAAAAGAAAACAAAGAACCAAAAGAAGAAGTAAAAATACAGGAAACAACCGAGGACAAACCAAAAGGAATCTTGACAACTCTTTAAAAAAGAGTACAATATAAATTAGTAGCTATTATGCTTTTTTAGTTTATTTACTAAAGAAGAGGATTCTCGGAATAGCAGATTATTCCGAATTATTGTAGGAAGGAATCGCCGAAAGGTCGAGCTACTGAAAGATGTAAATCAATAGATTTATCAGAAAGACTCAAAGAATTATGGCAAAAGAAAAAGATATGGAATTTCTTGAGTTTCTTATTAAAGCTTTGGTTGATAATCCCAGCGATGTAAAAGTTGACAGAAAAGTTGATGAAATGGGAGTTCTACTTTCTTTAAAAGTAAACCCTGAGGACATGGGCCAAATTATTGGCCGTGAAGGATCAACTGCTAGAGCAATAAGAAATTTAGTCCGAATCGTTGGACTTAAAAATCATGCCCGCGTCAATCTAAAGATTGAAGAACCAGAGGGAGGGCGTGTTGTTCGAGAAAAGACTGAGGATAAAAAAGAAACCTCAGCAGACATTGAGAATATAAAACTGTAAACATTAAATTTTGATTCTCGTTTACAGATTGATGAAAACCGTGTTATCATAATGGATAACGCGGTTTTCATTTCTTTCTATGATTAAATTCGATATTATTACAATATTTCCTGAGATTTTCCAAAGCTATTTTAAAGAATCCATAATTAAGAAAGCTCAAACAAAACGCTTGATTTCAGTTAATATTCATAATTTAAGAGATTATAGTTCAGATTCTCATAAAACAGTGGATGATCGACCCTTTGGAGGAGGAAGAGGAATGATTATTAAGGTTGAGCCAATCTTTAGGGCAGTTTCCGTTTTAAAAAAAACAAGAAATAAAAGAAAAAAAACGAAAGTTATTCTGTTTACCCCTCGAGGAAAAAAGTTTAACCAAAAGATGGCATATCGGTTTAGCAAGTTAGACCAACTAATTTTAATTTGTGGTAGGTATGAAGGAGTGGATGAACGAGTGGCAAAATATGTTGCAGATGAAACCGTCTCAATAGGGGATTATGTTTTAATGGGAGGGGAGTTAGCTGCAATGATAATGATTGAAACAGTTTCAAGATTAGTTCCCGGAGTTCTTGGAAGATCAGAGTTATTAAAAGAAAGAATACCATCCAAAGGCAAGGGTTTTATTGAATTTCCTCAATATACAAGGCCAAAAGTTTTTGATCTTAAAAAAGAAAAGAGATGGTTAGTTCCAAAAGTTTTACTTTCTGGTCACCACAAAAAGATCAAAGAGTGGCGAAAAAAGCACTCGAAAATTATTGAATAAAAGAGAATTTTATGATAGAGTTAGAAGAAATTAGGGTAGGTACCTAAGTGGACAAAAGGAGCTGACTGTAAATCAGCTGGCTTCGGCCTTCGGGGGTTCGAATCCCTCCCTGCCCACAATTGCCGATGTAGCTCAGTTGGTAGAGCAACTCCATGGTAAGGAGTAGGTCGTCGGTTCGAATCCGACCATCGGCTCATATGCCAGCAAAAAACTTTATTAAATTACAGTGCGGAATTTGTAAAAGAATCAATTATTTTACTCACAAATCTAAAAAGTTAGCTGAGAAAAAATTAGAATTGAAAAAATTCTGCAAGTTTTGCAAAAAACACACCTTACATAAGGAGATGAAAAAGTAGGGGGGCTTAGTTTAATGGCAAAATGACGCTCTCCAAAAGCGTAGATGGGGGTTCAATTCCCTCAGCCCCTGCAGATTCTTTAAAGAATAAGTTTCAATGCAAAAAAAATTAAGTAAAAAGGATAAAATAGACTTATCGTTTTATAAAAAGACTTCGATTAATGATTTAATTCTTTTTAGTATTTATTCAGTGACTTTAAATAATAAAGAATGCGCGTTTGAAAGATTAATTAAAGAATGTTTCGATTTATTCCCCAAAGTATTCGGCTTTTCGAAATATCCGCAATGGCCCGATTCTCGTAAACTGGATCGTCCCCTTAGAACTCTTAGAAATAGACGATTTATTACAGGAGGTCCCAAAATGGTTTTTTCTCTTACCAAGGAAGGAAAGAGAAAATCTTTAGAAATTATTAAAATTTTAAGACAAGGAAAATTATTATGAACCAAGAAAAATCCCAACAAAAACAAGAGATCAAAATCAAAATAACAGATAACGAAATGAAAGGAGGTTACGCGAACTTTATGAAAGTGACTCACAGTAAAGAAGAATTCATTTTAGATTTTGCCAATGTAATTCCTCCGGCAGGAATAATTATCGCAAGAGTTATTACTAGTCCTGGTCACTTAAAACGGATTATTAAAGCTTTAGAGAATAATTTAAGATTATACGAAGAAAAATTTGGAAAAATTGAAGCAGCAGAAGCGCCAAAAAAAGAGCAAATAGGTTTTCAACCATAATCAATATGGAGATATTTGAGGCAATTTAAACAAGAAGGAGTATTGAAAAAATAGTCTGTAAAGAGAACTTTTCTTAATAGATAACATAATTATCGACCATGATGGTTTTTTTTAAAATCTTTCAAATGCTTTTATACCCCAGTGTTTTTATTCTGGTTTTTTTTATTTTAGGAATGGTTTTTGCTTTTTATACAAAAAGGAAAAAATTAGGTAGCACTTTACTTTTTATTGGTATTACAATTTTTTATCTTTGTTCTATTACCTTAGTAGCTGATTTAATTATTTTACCTTTAGAAAAACAATATGATTCTCAGTTAGATATAATAGAATCTGTTGATACTATTATTTTACTTACAGGTGGTTTAAGGAGCACAAACTTTCCTTCAACCAGCAAGTTATCAGAAAGTAGTCTTTTTAGGACAATAGAGGTAGCGCAGATATATTTCAAAGCAGCTAAAAAACCAAAGATTATTATTTCAGGAAATAATCCCGTTTCTTCTGAGAAAAAAGAAGCCCATTTTATCAGAGAACTGTTAGAAAGTTTTAATGTTCAAAAAGAAGATATTGTTTTAGAAGAAGAATCACAAAATACTTATGAATCAGCTAAAAATCTAAAAAAAATTATGGGTTCCGAGTCATTCTTACTAGTTACTTCTGCCTATCATATGCCTCGCTCAATTTATATCTTTAAAAAGTTTGAAATGAATCCTATTCCTGCTCCTTGTGATTATAGGGCCAGATTTCAAAAACAATATACGCTATTAGGTTTTTTTCCTCAACCTAATAATTTTAAAAAAGTTAATTTAGCCTTTCATGAATATTTTGGACTTATATTTTATTATTTCTTAAAATGATTTCATTGTTGACTTTATCTAGATTTATGTTAAACTATTCTTTAATAACTCAAGCTCATTGAAAAGCTGAAAACAAGAAAGGAGGCGAAGAAAAGTGAGAAGATCGAAAAAATGGAGAAGAAAAACAAGAAAACGAAGAAAAAAGACGGGAGGAGCAGAAGAAGAGAGAAAAGCGAGAAGAACACAACAAATTCTCGGAATTGCTACATCGGGCACAGATCGAAGAGGATTAGACGCCGAAGAAAAGGTGGCAAGAGCTTTAAGATATTTTCAAGAGCGAAAGACATTGTTTCATGATGGGAGAATAATAACAGGCTTTCAGCGAACGATGCATTACGATTCAGATGATCAAGCAGGGAAAGATTTCATAGTCACACTAAAAGCAAACGGACAAGAAGAGAGTTTATCGGTTCAAGTGAAAAACAGTTGGAGTTTGGTGGTTCAAAGAAGATACGCGGCAAGAGGAATTTGTTTTATTGGTGTCTGGCCAGACGAAGATAACGAACAGGCAAGAAAAAGAGTTGCGGTAGCAATTTCTAATTTCTCAAGAATACAGGACGAGAGGAAAAAAGAGTTAGAAATCAATACTTTACAGAAAGTCTGGAGGTTTGTTAAACGACTTTTAAGAATACATTCCAAAAAAACAACAAAACTGATAGAAAAACTACAATGTAAGAGGTGCAAAAGACTATATTACACAGTGGTCACACCGGGCTTGATTTGTCCTAACTGCGGAGCCAAAATTTAGTTCCTTAAAACAATTAACAAAAACCCACAAAAAGAAAGGAAGCAAGAATGGATGTAAAGCTGTTCAGTTTTATTAGTATCGGAGTTGGTGGTTTGTGTTTGTTGGTTTTTCCGAATCTCACTGGTATCATTGGAGTGGCTGGCGCCATACTTTTGGCAGCTATTCTTATCATTTTGATCACGAGATTTGGAACGAAACGTTTTCGAGAAGGGATAGGAAGGAGGTAAAAAATGGTAAGACTAAAGTGTACGAAATGTGGCCGTATTTTTTTTACGGCTGATACTCACAGCAAAAAAGCCAAGATTTGTGATTCCTGTAACGGGGAATTGAAAGAAGTTAAGATGTCAAAAGGTAGGTCTCCTAATAGGAGATAACCAATGACAAAAAAAACAACAAAGGGTGTTAGAAAGTCTAACACCCTATTTTTTTATAGTTATTTTTGTATTTAGAAAGACTTCTTGAATAATTTTTCACTTGACAACTTCTAGAGAATTTAAGAAGATAGAATAATAGTTCGTTACAAATATCATTTACTAAATTTGCGGTGGAGGTGGTTAACCCAAGGGAAATTTGATCGGCTGTGGAAGGAGGTGATAGCTTTGGCCCATAAGCATCGGAAGCGTCGTTCTCACAAGAGATCGACGAGGCGGTAGCCAAGAAGAAGGCCAGACGTAAGGTGTTGAGCATCACCTAAAAATGCTCAAGGGGGCACAAACCAGGGTCAGAATACTCATAGGCACTGACACCCAGGTAAATGCCCCCGTTTTTTTTTATTGTCTTTAATATATGTTTGGACTATAATAATATATTAATATGGCCCTTATAAGTTCCTTAGTTAAAGAGAGATGGTTAAAAACCAAAACTATTCTCTCAGCTTTCCAAAAAATACAAAGAAAAGACTTTTTACCAGAGAATATGAAGGATTTAGCTGAGTTAAACGAGCCCCTACCTATAGGTTTTAATCAAACCATTTCTCAACCTTTAGTGGTTGCTTTCATGTTAGAACTTCTTCAACCTAAACTAGGAGACAAGATTTTAGATGTTGGTTCAGGTTCTGGTTGGACTACAGCTCTTTTGGCAGAAATAGTTAAAGAAGCAGGAAAGATAATTGCTGTTGAGATAATTCCAGAATTGATGAAATTTGGAAAACAAAATGTTTCTAAATATAATTTTATAAAAAAAGGAACCGCTGAATTTGTTTATGCCGATGGTTCAAAAGGATATGAAAAAGAAGCTCCTTTTGACAAAATTTTAGCTTCGGCCAGTGTCCAAAAGGAGATTCCTCAAGCCTGGAAAGATCAATTAAAAATTGGAGGAAGAATCGTTACTCCTATTGATTCTTCAATTTGGCTTTTAATAAAAAAATCAGAGAACAGATTTGAAGAAATCGAGTATCCTGGTTTTGTATTTGTACCCTTAATTACTAAATGAAAATACGCTTTTTAATCATATTTGTCGTTATACTTATCAGTGTCTTTTTTCTTTGGCAGGGAATTTATTTGCCAAAGGATTTTAATTTGGTTGAAAGTAAATTATTTTTGATTGAAAGCAAACAAAGCGTTTTTCAAATCGCTGAGAACTTAGAGAAGCAAGGTTTGATTAGAGATAAATATTTTTTCATTTTTTATGTGATAATTAAAGGAGAAACGGGGAATCTTCAAGCGGGTGAGTATATCTTAACTTCCAACAGTTCTATGGCAAAAGTTGTCAGAAAAATTGCAACAGGCGATATTCTAGAAGAAAAAATTACCATAATTGAAGGTTGGAATTTAAGAAACATCGGCTGGTATTTTGAAAACAGGGGAATGTTTCAAGCCGGAGAACTATTTGAGTTAGTTGGTTTTCCATTGATTGATTATTCAGACGTGACTACTTTACCTCAACCGAGAGATTTCAGTCAGGAGTATAATTTCCTAAAAGATAAACCCAAAGATGTCAATCTAGAAGGTTATCTCTTCCCTGATACCTATGAGATAAATAAAGGAACGAGTATTGAAACAATTGTAAAGAAAATGTTAAACAATTTTGATAAGAAATTAACGTCAGATTTACGGGAGGAAATTACAAGGCAAAATAAATCAATTTTTGAAATAATAACAATGGCTTCCTTGTTAGAAAAAGAAGTACAAAGCTTAAAAGACAAAGAAATGGTTTCAGGAATTTTATGGAAAAGGTTAAAATTCAGAGTTCCTTTACAGGTTGATGCCACCATAATCTATATTACCGGCAAAAAAACAACAAAAGTTTCCAGAGACGAACTTCAGATTGATTCTCCTTATAACACTTATAGGTATTTGGGTCTTCCCTTTGGTCCAATTTGTAACCCTGGTATTGAAAGTATTTTAGCCACGTTATATCCTAAAGATAGTAGCTTTTGGTATTATTTATCCACGCCCGATGGTGAAACTAAGTTTAGTAGAACTTTATTAGAACACAATATTACAAAAGCCAAATATCTAAATAATAAGAAATGAAAAATCAATCTTTTTGGACCAAGATGATAACAGGTCCAGTAATAAAAATTTTTGCATTTTTGATAATTTTTGTTATGGTGGTGAGTGTAGGAATTCTATCAATACAAGAAGTGAATGAGTTTCCTATTGTTTCAACAAGGGCTATGAAAAAAACTTTAGAAAACAAAAAGATAGCAATGATAATTGCTTTTAGAGATTTTCAAGACGAAGAATATTTTGTTCCAAAAAACATCCTAGAGATAGCTAATGCAGAAGTAAAAACAGTAAGTACTGAATTCGGAACAGCTATAGGAGTTCAAGGTGGAGAAGCAGAGATAGATTTACCCCTTGGCGGACTTAAAATTTCAGATTTTGATGCAATCTTGTTTATTGGAGGGCCGGGGGCTTTAAATTATCTTGATAATGAGATTTCTTATAAAATTGCCCAAGATGCGGTTTCTAAAAAGAAAGTTTTAGGAGCAATTTGTATAGCACCCACTATTTTAGCTAAAGCAGGGGTTCTATCTGAGAAGAAGGCAACAGTTTGGTCTTCTATATTAGATAGGGAACCCGTTAAGGTATTAGAAAAAAATGGAGCCGTGTATCAAGAAGAACCAGTAGTGGTTGATGGAAATATTATTACAGCTAATGGACCCGAAGCAGCTTTAGAATTTGGGGAAGAACTAGTTGAAATGCTTAGCAAGAAAAATCCTTGACAAACTTTTTTAATTAGGTAATATTATAGATACTATAGATAATTAACTATTATCCACAGACAGTAGGCAATTAAAATAAGACCTGCCGAGGATAACTTTAGAGAATTGGTCTCCAGGGTTTCTGTCTGTGGGAAAACCACAGATTTTTTATATGGCTTTAACCAAACTTCAAAAAGAAAAGGTAATTGAAGACTTAAAAGAAAAGATTGCTGAACAGAAATCAATAGTGTTTGTTGATTTTTCTGGATTAAATTCCAAAGAAACTTTTGATTTAAGAGATAAATTAAAAAAAGCAGGTTGTTTACTTAAGATTGCTAAAAAGACCTTATTAAGGGTTGCTTTGGAAAAATGCAAAATTCCTATTTGGCGGGAAGTACACAAAAATATTCCTGGCCAGTTAGCTTTGGTTTTCGGATTTAAAGAAGGATACGAATCTTCAAAAATTACTTATGAATTTTCAAAAGAAAATAAAAATTTAAAGATTTTAGGAGGGTTTTTAGAAAACAATTTTAAACAGGTTGAAGAAGTAATTATTTTAGCCCAGTTGCCAACTCGTCCAGAACTTTTAGGTAGTTTGATCAGAAGCGTTACGGCACCAGTATCAAACTTTACCAATGTTCTACGGGGAAATTTACAAAATTTAGTTTATTTATTAAGCGAAATTAAAAAGTAATAATGGGCCGTGAATAAAAGATAATGAACAATATTTTGTTCATTCTCCGCTATTCATTGTTCACTAATTTATGGTCGAAGAAAAAAAAGAGGAAAAAATTGAAGAAAAAACCGAGGCAAAAGAAAAAGCAGTTAACAAAGAGGAAAAAGAAGAAAAAAAACCTGTTGTTACCGAAACTTCTGAAAAGAAAGAAGAGCAAAAAGACGAGAAAAAAGAAGAAACTAAGAATGAAGAAAAAGAAGACAAAGAAATAGAGGTTCCTGCAAAATTTAAAGAGCTTGTTGAAAAAATTGAGAAAATGTCAGTTTTAGATCTAGCTGAACTAGTAAAGATTTTAGAAAAAAAGTTTGGAGTAACAGCTACTCCTCAAGTTATTGCTGCGAACTCTGCGGGAGGGTCAGTCTCTGCTGGAGAAGCCGAAGAGAAAAGTGAGTTTAATATTGAACTTAAAGAAATCGGTTCTCAGAAAATCGAAGTAATAAAAGTAGTTCGCGATCTTACCGGAAAAGGTTTGAAAGAATCTAAAGATGTAGTTGATCAAGCTGCCAGCTCTCCCCAGATAGTTAAAGAGAATGTGAAGAAAGAAGAAGCTGAAGAAATTAAAAAGAAATTTGAAACAGCTGGAGCAAAAGTAGAGTTGAAATAAAACCTATATAGAACAGTTCTCGGAAAATTCAACAGAGGTTTGACGGGTGTCTCGCCTCTGTTTTTTTGTTGCTTCTAGGCTTAAAAATGTTAAAATGTAAGTAGTTTACATAATGGACGATTAGCTCAGTGGTTAGAGCACTGCATTCACATTGCAGGGGTCGCAGGTTCAAATCCGGCATCGTCCATATGCGTAAAAAACTTTATTGGACCCAACACGCTAGATCAAAAATGCGTCAATACCGCCTTTCAAAAAGTAGATTAATAAGACTGCTTGATGGTCCTAAACGAGAAGAGAATGGTATAGCCCCAGGAACAATTGCTATTATGCAACCTGTTTCACGAAAAAAACACACTAGCGAAGTTTGGTTAATGTATCAAGATACCCAAAAAATAAGAAAAATAATTACTGCCTGGCGATATCCAGGTGTGAGTCCAGTTGGTGAGGAACTTCCTATTCCGGAAGATATCCGGCTGGAATTAATTAAAAACAAAAACTATGAGTTTTAATAAAATTTTAGGTTATCTTCTTATATTTATAGGATTAGCAATAATGTTGTGGACTCTTTATAATTCCTATAATATTTTTACGGCTAAGATTGCGGCCCCCGAGATTTTCACACTATCACAAGGAGAATCTCTCTCATCTCAAAAGCTCCCTCTGATACAAGTTCAAATGGAGGAATTAATAAGAGAACAATTTAAAGAAATATTTCCTCCTGATTTATTGGCCAATCTTTTAAACTTAATAAGTTGGTCTATAATTGCAGGAATTTTAATCTTTGGCGGGGCTCAAATATCAAATATTGGTATTAAATTAGTAAGATCTAATTAGGTAGATAAAAAACTAATGTACAACGATTCTCAGAATCAGAATATTATATCTTTGTGGATTCTTTGGTATTATTCTGAAACTCCAAGGAACTTATTAATAGCTTGGAGAAATTTCATTTTTTTTAATTTAAATTATTTCTCAATTCCCTTACTTTTAAGAACTTTTTTTTCACCCTGGCGAAGATATAGATGGGATTATCCTCGCGGATTTGATATTAAAGGATATTTCGAAACTTTTATTTCTAACTTAACTTCTCGGATATTAGGGGCAATGTGTCGAACTGTTTTAATTTTAGTTGGAGTGGCAACTTTAATATTCACTTTTATCTTTGGGTTGATTATTTTTTGTGGATGGTTGCTTTTACCGATTATATTACTAATAGGCCTGGGGCTTAGTTTTAGGATTTTGTTTTAGTTTATGGCTTTTAATTTTAATCTAAAAGAAACAGCGATCTTTCAGGCAATAAAATGGGAGAGATTCCCTCTCTTTAAATTTACCAATTTTTTGAAGAAATTGTTTTTCTATTTGTTTGTTTTTTCAGTATTTTTATTTCTGCTTTCCATTTTACAACTTTTTTCAAGAGACTTGGCTTTTGGAAGTTTAACCTTTTTCCTAATAGTATTTTTGTTTTTTTGGCAAATTACTCTCTTTTTTAATTTAAAAATAAAAAATCCAGAACTAAGAGCAACTCTTTCAGACGCCATTTTAAAACCCACAGATTATAATTTAGCAGAGTTTTTAAGTTTTGAATCAGCGAAGGTTGTTTCTGGAGCAATTAAATTTTGTAAAAAAAGAAAGATTTCTGAAATTTCTCCAACAACTTTACTTTATACCTCTTTAATTGTTAGCCCTAGAATTAATTTCATTTTTTTACGGCTTGGTTTAGATACAGTAAACCTTCAAGAAACATTAAAAAATTATTTAGAGAAATTAAACAGAAAAGAGAAATTTGTTGAATCTTTTTCTCAAGATTTTCAAAACACTATAATTACAGCTGCAAAAGTGGCTCACGAAAGAGGACATAAGAGAATTGGGGAACGAGAAATTTTAGTTGGTATTTCAGAAGTTGATCCCTTCTTTAAAAAGATTTTACTTGACTCAAATCTTAGAACCGAAGATGTTAAAAATATAACTTTATGGTTAGATGTTATAGAAAGCCGAATTAAAAATGCTAAAAAATTCTGGAAATATGAAAATTTATCCAAATATGGTTCTTTAGGAAAAGATTGGGCAGCAGGTTATAGTGTTACATTAGATAAGTTTTCTATTGATTGGCGAAGAATTGTAAAAAAATGGGTATTCAAAGATATTATTGGCCACCAAAAAGAAATTGAGCAAATAGAAAGAACTTTAAGTCGGGCAAGGACTAATAATGTATTACTTATTGGGGAGCCCGGCACGGGAAGGAAAAGCATAATTGAAGCATTAGCTAGAAGGGCTTATTTGGGAGAAAGTTTGCCTGAATTAAATTATAAGAGAGTTGTTGAATTAGATATGATTTCATTGCTTTCTCGAATTCAAGACCCTGAAGAGGTAGAGATTACATTAAATAAGATTTTTCAAGAAGTCATTTTGGCGGGAAATATTATTTTGGTGATTAATGAGCTTCATAATTTTGTGGCACTTAAAATCTTCAAACCAGGAGCAATTGATATTTCGGGCATTCTGGCCAAATATTTACATTTTCCTCAATTTCAGTTTGTTGGAATTACTACCTATGCTGGCCTTCACCAAAGAATTGAACAAAACCCTTCTTTACTTGAACTATTTAGAAAGATTGAAGTTTCAGAAATCTCGGAACTAGAAACAATTAGAACATTAAAAAATTTAGCCTTGGAATTAGAAGAGAGATATCAAATTGTTGTAACTTATCCAACAATAAGAGATATAGTTTCTTTGACGGCTCGTTATCTTCCCAGCCTTCCTTTTCCTAAAAAAGCAATAGATCTTTTAGAAGAAGTAATGGTGTATGTTTCTACATTGAAAGACAAAATAGTTTTACCCCACCACGTAGCGAAAATTATCTCTGCAAAAACCGAGATTCCCATCGGAAAAATGGAATCTGAAGAAAAAGAAATTTTGTTAAATCTGGAAAAATTAATTCACGAACGAATTATTAATCAGGAAGAAGCAGTGAAAGGGATATCCACTGCCCTGAGAAGGGCAAGAGCAGGCATTACTGTAAAAAAGAGACCAATGGGAGTCTTTTTATTTTTAGGACCAACAGGAGTAGGAAAAACAGAAACCTCAAAAGCTCTAGCTCAAATTTATTTTAAAGGTGAAGAACGAATGATAAGACTTGATATGTCTGAATTTCAGGCAATCGCAGATATCCCAAGACTACTTGGAGCGCCAGGAGAAGAAGGTCTCTTGACTACCCCAGTTAGAGAAAATCCTTTTTCTTTGATTCTTTTGGATGAAATTGAAAAAGCCCACCCTAATATTTTAAATTTGTTTTTACAGGTTTTTGATGAAGGCAATATAACTGATGGACAAAGAAGAAAAGTTAGTTTTCTAAATACTATAATTATTTGTACTTCTAATGCTGGAGCAAAAATTATTTGGAAGGATATTAAACTAGATAAAAAATTAGACGTTATACAAGACGAGCTTTTAAGTTACTTCTTTGAAAAAGGAATTTTTCGACCAGAGTTTATCAATCGTTTTGATGCGGCAATAGTTTTCCGTCCTTTGACTAAAGAAAATCTTTTAGATATAGCTCAACTTATGCTAAATTCCTTAAAAAAGAACCTTAAAGAAAAAGGTATTGAATTTATAATTACCAAACCTTTAAAAGAAAAGATAGCCGAACTTTCTTATAAACCAGCTTTTGGGGCAAGAGAAATGAGAAGAGTTATTCAAGATAAAGTAGAAAATGTTTTAGCCCATGCCTTTCTATCAGATAAAATAAAAAGAGGAGATAGAATCGAGATTACCCCTAAGGAATTCAAATTAGTAATTAATCCTTAGAAAGGTCGATTAAGTATAAATTATAAATCATTATGACTAGTATTATAAAAATCATTATTGGAGTAGTTATTTTAGGAGTAGCTGTAGGGGGAATTTCTCTCGGCAGTAAACTCTGGGATCCGATTTGGAATCCTTTTAGACCATCACCAGAAAGAGTGATTGAACAAATGCAAAGCAATATGGGCGTGGTAAAGACACTACATTTAGAAGGAAAAATAGATATTACGTCAAAAGAAGATAATAAAGAATTTACAATGTCTATGACTTTTGACGGTGATTCAGATATCAGTGATTCTCAATACCCTAAATCAACTACGAATCTTGATATCACAATGGCAATGGAGGGAATGGAATTTTCTTTCGGGATAGAAACTAAAGTAATTGATGAGATTTATTATTTGAAATTAACCAAGATCCCTCTTCCTGCACAATCCCTTTTAGCAGTTTTTGGAATTGATATGAACTTGATTAAAAATCAATGGATTAAAGTTGATGAAGAGGTTTTGAGGGGACTATCAAGAGCCACTCCTTATATGACTCAAGAATTGTCCAAAAAACAAGAAAAAGCAATGATAGAAAAATTACAAGGGATTTTTATAGAACGATCGATCTATTATGTAAAAGAAGAATTGCCAGATGAAGAAATTCGAGAAAAGAAAGCTTACCATTATTTACTTGCCTTAGATAAAGAAGAGATAAAACAAATAATTCCAGAGTTGTTAGATATTATGATTGAATTTGGCTTTACTCCTGTTGTATCTATTTCTGAAGAAGAAATCTCAAACAAAATTGATGAATTCTTCGAAGGGGTTGGAGAAATAAGCGCTGAAATCTGGATAGGTAAAAAGGATAAATTTATTTACAAAATTAAAGCAGAAAAAGAGATAGATTTGAATAAATTCCAAGGTGAGACAAAAGGAATAATTATAGGTAAGCTTGATGTAGAGTTTTCAAATTTTGATCAATCAGTGGAAATTAAAGCACCCGAATTCTTTAAGTCTCTAGAAGAAATTTTAGGACAATTTTAGACACCGGTAAATAATTAACTTAGGATATAGATAGATCAAATTCAATAAAAATGTTTATTATCTAGAAATTAAATAGATAGTTCGAATAAGCCCTTTTTAAGGGCTTTTTTGAATGGATGTGAATAAACTGTGGAGAAAATCATTGATTTAAGCAGTTTTCTAAATAAATTAAGTTAAAATTCATATAATCTACTCAATTTGACTTGTGTCTTTAAATGGGGTAAAAAGGAAATAGATGGGGGATTGTGGATAAGTATGGGATAACCATCTAAATCTGTGGATAACTAATATGTTTATAGGAGAATATATTTATAAACTTGATCAGAAAAAAAGATTATCTATTCCTGCTAAGTTTCGTACAAGCCTTAGTAAAAAGGCAGTTATTACTAGAGGGCTTGATGATTGTTTGTTTCTTTATCCAGCTAAAGAATGGCAGATAGTGGCCAAGAAACTTAGTGAGTTACCCTTGGCTCAATCTGATGCTAGGGGATTTGCTAGAATTATGTTGGCAGGAGCTATGGAAGTAAATTTAGATAGTTTAGGCAGAATTCTTATCCCAGATTATTTAAAAAAATATGCTGCTCTTTCAAAAAATATAGTTGTTGCTGGCCTTTATAATCGGGTTGAAGTTTGGGATGAAAAAAAATGGAATTTTTATAAACAAAAAACAGAAAAAGAAATAGGGGATATAGCCGAACGTCTAAAAGAATTAGGGATATAAAAATATAAATTTATCGTATGCACATTCCTGTTCTTCAAAAAGAAGTTCTTGAGTACTTAAACCCTAGGGCTAATGAGAACTTTATTGATTGTACTATAGGCGAAGGGGGACATACCGCCGCTATATTTGAAAATAATTCACCAAATGGAAAAATAATGGGGATTGAATTCGATTCTGAATTATATCACAGATTAAGATCACGATGGGGGAAAATTCTGACAAGAATAATTTTAGTCAATGATTCTTACGCAAATTTAAAGACAATCATCAGAAAGCATAAATTTAAGCAGGTTAATGGAATTTTATTTGATCTTGGAATGTCAAGCTGGCACTTAGAAGAAAGTAAAAAAGGATTTTCTTTTCTTCGTAATGAACCTCTTGATATGAGATATAATTCTAAAAGTCCTTTGACTGCTCAACAAATTGTTAATCAATGGCACGAAGCTGAAATTGAAAAGATTCTAAAAGAATATAGTCAAGAACGATTTTCCAAACAAATTTCTAGAGAAATTATCAGTGTAAGGAAGCTAACACCAATTGAAACCACTTTTCAATTGGTAACAATCATCAAGAGAGCTATTCCTTACAAATATCAACGCAGAGGGATTCACCCAGCTACGAAAACCTTTCAGGCTTTAAGAATCACTGTTAATAATGAACTCGAAAATCTTAAGAAAGGGTTAAGCCAATCTTTAGAAATTTTAGAACCCCAAGGTAGACTAGTTGTAATTTCTTTTCATTCATTAGAGGACCGAATCGTAAAAAATTTCTTTAAAGAAAAAAGTTCATACTTAGAAATATTAACAAAAAAACCCATAATTTCATCTAATCTTGAAATAAAAATAAATCGTCGTTCAAGGTCAGCAAAATTAAGAGCAGCAATAAAAATTTAAAAACTTGGTTAATATGACTACACATACTCTAACTCATTCTATTTCACACAATAGATTAACCTTAATACAATTTCCCAAGTTAAGATCAAGAATATTTGGGATTCTAGGTTTTTGTTTAATATTATCTCTTTTAATGTTCTATGTGTTTCAGATTAATGAAACAATACAGGGAGGATATTTAATTAAGAATTATTTAAAGAAAATAGATCGTCTTTCTCAAGAGAGTAAGCTTTTGGAAATAGACTTTGCTCATATTAGCTCCTTGGGAAATATTGAGGTTACAACCAAAGAGCTAAATTTCGAAAAAATTACACAAATAAAATATCTCCAAATTTTAGAAAGTCCATTAGCAACAAAATGAAAAATCTAAATTGGATGAGAAATTGGCGTATCAATTTAGTTTTTTTATTTATTATTCTTTTCGGGGCAGCTATCATTAGCCGCCTTATTTTTCTTCAGATAATTAAACACGGGTTTTATCAGGCCCAAGCTTTAGGACAACAAATAAGCTTAAAAGAAATAGAAGGACTCAGGGGCGAGATTTTTTTTAAGAATACAGCAAAAAGTTTAGCCATTAATAAAGAAAGGTGGCTGATTTATGTTTTACCAGACGAAATTGAAGATAAAACATCTGTTGCTGAAATTTTGAGCCGAAACCTTAATGAACCTCAAGACTTAATTCTTTCTAAAATTGAAAATGAAGACTATTACACGGTAATAAAAAATCGATTAACAAAAGAAGAAGTTGAAACGATAAATGATTTAAATCTAGATGGTGTATATTGTGATAAGTTTCCTGGAAGGTATTATCCTCAAGAAAATTTAGCTTCTCATGTGATTGGATTCTTGGGCGGTGATGGGAGTGGTCAATACGGACTAGAGGGTTATTACGATGGAATTTTAAAAGGAAAAGAGGGGTTTGAAGAAGAAAAAAGAAATTTCATTTCATTTGACTCAGAAAGCCTTGAATCTATTGAAGATGGTTCAGATCTTTATTTAACCATAGATTATAATATTCAATTTAAAGCCGAGTCTTTATTAGAGGAAGCTAAAGAACTTTTTGATATAGAATCGGGCCAAATTATAGTTATTGAGCCCAATTCGGGAGAAATAGTTGCTTTGGCTGATTTCCCAAACTTTAATCCCAATCAATATTCAACAGAAAAAGATTTGAGTATTTTCCAAAATGGAGCCATTCAGAAAATTTTTGAACCAGGGTCAGTTTTTAAACCAATTACAATGGCTATTGCTTTAAACGAGGGGAAAATAACACCTGATACAACTTATCAAGATAAGGGTTATGTGAAGGTTGGTATAGAAACAATTTATAATTACGAGAAAAGGACTTACGGGGAACAAACAATGACTGGGGTATTAGAAAAATCAATCAATACCGGAGCGGTTTTTGTTTCCAAACTAATTCCTCGAGACACTTTTTTAGAGTATATTGATAAATTCGGACTTAGTGAAAAGACTAGTATTGATTTACAGGGGGAGGCTTATTCACGAAATGAAAACTTAAGAAAAGGACAAGAAATTAATTTTGCCACCGCTTCATTTGGTCAGGGAATTGAAATGACTCCAATTCAATTTATTCAAGCGTTTTGTACTATTGCTAATGGTGGAAAGTTAGTTAAGCCTTATTTAGTAGAAAAAATTGTTAATGGACAAAAAGAGGAGATTGAGGTTCAACCCCAGGTTATTAGAGAAGTTATTAATCAACAAACTGCCTCTCAATTAACAGCAATGCTTATTAGTGTAGTAGAAAACGGTTTTGCTAAAAAAGCTAAGATCCCCGGATATTATATTGCAGGTAAAACAGGTACTGCCCAGGTGGCTATTGAGGGGGAACAAGGGTATCATCTACACAAAACTATTCAGGCTTTTATCGGATTTGCTCCAGCCTTAAATCCTCGATTTTTGATACTGGTGAAATTAGATAATCCTCAAACCAAGACCGCTGAATATTCAGCAGTACCCACTTTCAAAAAATTGGGAAAATATATTATTGATTATTGGCACATTCCGCCAGATTACGAAACATAAAATGATTAACTTCCTAACAAAATTTATTTTTTTTCTCCGAAAACCAAAGGTTATTATTGTAGTTGGTAAAGGAAGGACTTTTACCGTAGAGGCTATTTACCAGGTTTTACAGTCTCATTTTAAAGTTGAAAAATTGGTCGAAAAGACTCCAAATTTCTTAAGTATTTTTAAAAGAGAGGTTTTTCTTATCGAGACTGATTTTAAAAAACCAAGCCTTTCTAAAAAATTACACTATTGGATAAAATCATCTCAATTACCAATTCTAGTTGTAACTCATATCGGTGATATTCCTTCTGATTACGAATCCTTTTCTGGAGAGGAAAAAGAAACAATTAAAATTAGAGAATTAGCTAAAATAGTGCCAGCGTATGGTTTTCTAATTTTAAATTCTGACGATGAAACAGTTCGAGAAATAGATAATATCACAAATTTAAAAAGTTTAACGTTTGGTTTTCAGGAAGAAGCTAATTTTCAAGTTAGCGATATTCGTACAAATAGCGGAACAAATTTTAAGATAAATTATAAAGGAAATATTATTCCAGTTTGGTTAGAAGGACTTTTTGGAAAAGAACGAATATACAGTGCTTTGGCAGCTAGTAGTGTTGGAATAATACTAGGTTTAAATTTTGTGGAAATATCTGAAGCATTAAAAAATTATGGTGAATAGTTTACATTGCATAAAGTGGAATTTTTTGATAAATTTGATATATACTTGCCGCTATCGTCTAGTGGTTTAGGACGCGTGGTTCTCAACCACGTAACACCGGTTCAAATCCGGTTAGCGGCACTAATAAAGAGGTTTTAAATAAATCTCTTTTTTGGTAAAATTAAAGAAGTATGCCTAAAGATAATTTGTATTACAACATTTCTTGGGAAAAAGTAGTTAAAAAACTGAATTCAGATATTCAAAAGGGTTTATCTAAAAAAGAAGTAGAAGCTAGACAACAAAAATTTGGAAAAAATTTACTTCCTGAAGAGATTCCTTTTTCAAAATTAAGAATATTTTTGGAGCAACTTAAAAGTCCTTTAATTTATATTTTAATAATTGCTGGAATTATCACTTTGGTTTTAAATGAGTACACAGATAGTATTGTTATTTTTGGGGCGGTGATTTTAAATACTATTGTCGGTTTTTTTCAAGAAAATAAAGCTATTGAAACTCTGAGAAAATTGAAAAAAATAGTCAAAATAAAAGCTGAAGTAATACGAGATGGAAATCCTAAAATTGTAGATTCTACAGAATTAGTTCCAGGTGACATTTTTATTTTAAATCCCGGAGACAAAGTACCGGTTGATGGAAGAATTATTGAAACTCATAATTTAAAAATAAATGAAATGGCTCTAACTGGTGAATGGTTACCAGCTGATAAACATTCAGATATTCTTCCAGAAAAAACTTCAATGGCTGATAGAGATAACTCAGTTTATATGGGTACAATTGTGGAAGATGGAAAAGCGAAAGTAATAGTTACTGAAACTGCTAATCTGACCGAAATAGGAAAAGTAGCTCAGATGATAAAAGAAACTAAAGAAGAAAAAACACCTTTACAAAAAAAACTAGCCCATTTTGCAAAAATTGTTGGAGGAATTATTGTATTAATTTGTTTAATTATTTTTATTGAGGGAATAGTTACTGGAAATAGTTTTTTGGAAATGTTTACTATTTCAGTTGCCATAGCAGTAGCCTCAATTCCCGAGGGCTTACCAATAGCTATGACAGTAATATTGGCTTTAGGAATGCAGCGAATTTTAGAAAAGAGGGGATTGGTAAGAAAATTAGTAGCAGCAGAAACCCTGGGGAACACCTCGATTATTTGCACCGACAAAACTCTTACTTTAACTGAGGGGAAAATGAAAGTTTTTCAGATAGTAACCTCTAGAGAACTTTTTGATAATAAAAAAGGAAACCATTTATTAGTCCTAAAAATTGCCACATTGGCTAATGAGGCGTTTATTGAAAATCCCGAAGAATCCATGGAAAAATGGATTGTTCAAGGCAGACCAACTGATAGAGCTTTACTTTTGGCAGGCATAAAAGAAGGAATTAATAAAAAAGAACTAGAAGAGCAATTGCCTAAAATTACAGAAATTCCTTTTAACCCGATTAATAAATATATTGCTAATCTTTACCAATTGAATAAAAAGCAACAAATTTTGTATGTTTGTGGTGCACCTGAAAAACTTTTATCCCTCTCAAGTTTTTTAGAGATTGATGGAAAACATAAAAAATTAACTCTTAATTCTCGTAAAAAAATTGAATCAAAATTAGAAAAACTGACAAAAGAAGGATTGAGAGTAGTAGCCGTAGCTTATAGAACTATTAAAGACCAGGGATCAACGCCTAAAAATTTAGAAGGTTTAGTCAATAATTTAAATTTTGTTGGATTTATTGGTTTGAAAGACCCTTTAAGGAAAGAAGTAAAAGAAGCAATCAAAATTTGTCGTCAAGCGGGTATGAGACCGATTTTAGTTACTGGAGACCATAAATTCACTGCCAAAGCTATTGCTCAAGAGATTGGTCTTAAAATTAAAGAAGAGAATATTATTGAAGGAAAAGATTTGGACGAACTCTCTGATAAAGAGTTTGCTAAAAAAATAGAAAACATTGAAGTATATGCCAGAGTAGAGCCTCGTCATAAAATGAGAATTGTTGAAGCTTGGCAGGATAAAGGAGAAGTGGTAGCAATGACCGGAGATGGAATTAATGATGCCCCGGCTCTTAAAAAAGCAGATATTGGGGTAGCTTTGGGTTCAGGTACTGAAGTGGCTAAGGGGGTTTCTGATTTAATTCTTTTAAATGATAATTTTAGTATTATTGTAGCAGCCATTGAACAAGGCAGAGCAATTATAGATAATATCCGAAAAGTTATAATTTATCTTCTTTCTGATAGTTTTACTGAGATAATTTTAATTGGAGTAAGTCTTTTTTTAGGATGGCCCCTTCCAATTATAGCTGCCCAAATTTTGTGGGTGAATCTTATCGAAGATGGTCCTCTTGGTATTTGTTTAGCTTTTGAGCCAAAAGAAAAAGATTTGATGCAGAGGAAACCTCGGGGTCATGATGTTCCTCTTTTAACCAGAGAGATGAAAGTCCTTATCTTTATTATTGGATTAGTGACCGATCTTTTGCTTTTAGGACTATTTCTTTGGTTGATAAAATACTCTGGTTATGAGGTTCCTCATATTAGATCAGTAATCTTCGCTGGATTGACTATTGACTCACTTTTTTATGTTTTTTCTTGTAAGAGCCTACAAAGAAATATTTGGCATATAAACCCTTTTTCTAATAAGTTTTTAGTCTTTGCCTGGATTTTTGGTGTTATAATGTTATTAGTCGCTCTTTATCTTCCTCCATTGCAAATGCTCTTAAAAACTGTTCCTCTAAATCTTTTTGATTGGCAGATAATTTTAGGCCTAGGATTGTTAAATATAATCTTAATTGAAGTTACTAAATATTATTTTATTGTAAGACACCAAACTAATATCTAAATTTTATGATTTGGTTATATATTCTTATTTTTATTGGATCCTGTGTTCTGCTTTTTGGATCAGGTGGTTTATTAGTTGGAGCTTTAATGAGGATGGCTAAATTTCTTGGTTTGAGAGAATTTGTGGTTGCTTTCTTTATTATGGCTATTGCAGGATCTGTTCCTAATTTTTTTATTGGAATCTCTTCAGCTCTTCATAGAATTCCTCAACTTTCTTTTGGTGATATTGTCGGGGGGAATTTATTTGATTTAACAATTGTTGTAGCTTTAGCTGTCCTAGTTTCTAAAAGTATATCTAGCGAAAGTAGATTGGTTCAAACATCAGCTCTTTTTACAGTGGTAATAGCTGTTATGCCTTTACTTTTAATTTTTGATGGAAGACTAGGTAGAGGAGATGGAATTTTATTAATCTTAGCATTCTTCTTTTATATTTTTTGGCTTTTTTCAAAAAAGGAAAGATTTACTAAAGAATATAATGGCAGAAAACTCCAAGCTGTTAAAGCATTTCGGATATTTATTAAAGACTTTGGAAAAATAATTTTAGGATTAATTTTTTTATTAGTAGCTGCCGAAGGATTAGTCAAAAGTGCTCATTTTTTTTCTGAAACTCTTAATTTACCAATAGCCTTAATAGGAATTTTAATTATTGGTGCAGGAAACTGTTTACCAGAAGCTTATTTTGCAATAGCTTCAGCAAGAAAAGGTAAAACTTGGATGATTTTAGGAAATTTAATGGGTTCAGTTATTGTCGGTAGTACTTTGGTTTTAGGAACAGTTGCTTTGATTTGCCCAATTGAAATCATAGATTTTTCACCTTTTGCCATTGCCCGATTTTTTCTAATAATTTCAGCTATATTTTTCTTCTTTTTTGTAAGGAGCGATCGCAGACTGGTTAAAAGAGAAGCTATAATTTTACTTGGAATTTACATTGTGTTTGTGCTTTGCGAAATCTTTTTCTTTTAAGAAAAAGTTGATTTCCGTTTCAAATTAGTGTAGGATAATTTTATGGAATTTGTAATCCCTCTTTTAATTCTAATTGTTGTAGGACTGGGAGTTACAATTTTTTTATTGTTAAAAAGAAAACCAGAAAGACCAAGTGAGTCTCTATTAATGTTGCAGCAGCAGATAAGCGATTTGGGACGAGCTTTAAGTAGTGGTTTATCTGAATCGAATAAAGCAATTCAAACGCAATTCGGTCAGAGCGCCAAGATTATCAGTAATGTTACGGAAAAATTGACCAGATTGGACGAAACTAATCGTCAGGTTGTAAGTTTTGCAGACCAACTTCGCAATCTTCAAGATATTTTAAAAAATCCTAAACAAAGAGGAATTTTAGGAGAATATTATTTAGAAACCGTTTTAAAAAATGTTTTACCACCAGGCTCTTATCAAATGCAGTATTCTTTCAAAGATGGTACGATAGTTGATGCAGTGGTATTTATTAATAAACAAATTATTCCAATCGATTCAAAATTTAGTTTAGAGAACTATAATCGTTTATTGGAGACGCATAATCCTGAAGAAAAGAAAAAACACGAAACTGCTTTTGTTGCAGATCTTAAATCCCGTATTGATGAAACGGCAAAATATGTAAAACCAGAAGAGAATACAATGGATTTTGCATTTATGTTTATTCCCTCAGAGGCCGTTTATTATGATTTACTTATCAATAAAGTGGGGGCGGTGACCGAAGATACTAATAATCTGATTAGCTATGCAGGAAAGAAAAAAGTTATAGTTGTGTCTCCAACATCTTTTCTGGCTTATTTGCAAACAGTTTTACAGGGACTTAGAAGACAAAAGATTTCCGAACAGGCGCTTGGGATAATTAATGAAGTAGAGAGACTGAGCAAGCATTTAGGAGTTTATAGTGAGTATATGAAAAAGCTTGGAAGTCATTTAACAACAACCGTAAGTAGTTATAATAAGGCCAGTAAAGAATTCAAAAAGGTTGACAAAGATGTAGTAAAAATTACAGGCGGAGAATCGAAAATAAAAATTGAAGAAGTAGAAACTCCGCTATTAGAAGAATAATTATGTTAGCAGTTATTAAAACCGGGGGAAAACAATATATTGTAACCCCAGGTCAAAAAATAAAAATTGAGAAACTAGATATCAAAGAAGGAAAAGATATAACTTTTTCTAATGTTTTATTATTAGAGAAAAATAAAAAGATAGAAATTGGTAACCCAAAGGTTAAAGGAGTCAAAGTTGTAGGAAAAGTTTTAAGACAAGGAAAAGCTAAAAAAGTAATTATTTTCAAATATAAAGCCAAAAAACGTTACAAAGTAAAAAAAGGGCATCGTCAGCCCTTTACTGAAGTGGAAATAATAAAAATAGCTACAAGCAAGTAGCTATTTTTTATTTCCTTCCCTCAAAAGCACTTCCTAAAGTTTTCTCATCAGCGTATTCCATTTCTCCTCCCATAGGTAATCCTGTCCCAAGACGTGTGATCTTGGGCATTTGTTTTTCAGATATATCTTTTATTGCTTTTTCAACAAGAATAGTGGTGGTTTCGCCTTCAAGGGTAGGATTTAAAGCAATTATGATTTCTTTAAATTCAGTTTTAGGGATATTGAATTGTTGGGGTTCTTTAAGTCGTTGCTGTAATTCTTTAATTCGTAATTTTTCAATATCACTTTTTTTTAAAGTAGATACTAATTTTCCTAAAATAAAATATATACCTGTATATTTTTTGGTTTTTTCAATTGCCATTAAGTCTGTTTCTTTTTCTACAATACAAAGCAATGCTTTATTTCTGGTCTGATCTTGGCAGATTGGACAAAGAACACCTTCACTGTCGAAAGGATTAAAACAAAAAGAACAAAACTTTATTTGTTCTTTTAAATTTTGAATAGACTTTATTAATTCGTCAATGTTTTCTTTTGATCGTCGCATTAAATATAAGACAAAACGGGCAGCAGTTTTTGGTCCTACGGTAGGAAATTTTAAAAATTGCGTTACAAGTTCTTGGTAAGATTTCGGAATTTTATTAGTCATTTCTAAATTAGTCTTGAAACTCTTTTTCTAAATTTTTAAAGCTGACTCTTTGATTATCAAAGTACAATTCAACTTTTCCAAGGGGACCATTTCTGTGTTTGGCGATAATAATATCAGCAATGTTTTGTCTGTTAGTGTCGTCTCGATATCTGTCTTCTCGGTAGATAAATAAAACAACATCTGCGTCTTGTTCTATTGCTCCTGATTCTCTAAGATCGGCTAATCTTGGAATTTGGGGAGAGCGTGATTCAACGGCTCTTGATAATTGGGATAAAACTAATACTGGAATATTGAGCTCTTTAGCTAATGATTTAAGTGCCCTTGAACTATTTGTTACTTGTTGAACAGGGCTTAAATTCGGATTGGTTGGTTCCATAAGTTGTAAATAGTCAACAATAATTAATCCTAAGCCTTTATCAGCCTGGAGTCGCCTGGCCATAGATCTCATTTGTAGAATATTTGAGGAAGATATATCGTCAATATAGATTGGAGCTTCAGATAGGACTCCTAGAGCTTGTTGGATTCTGGAAAAATCATTATCTTTTCCCTTATCAGAGAGTTTTCCAGTTCGTAATCTCCAAAGATCAACATTGGCCTGGGCGGCAATCAATCTATCAATTATTTGGTCTTTTGACATTTCCAGACTAAAAAGTCCTACAGGCTTTTTTTCAACAACAGCAACATGACGGGCAATATCCAAAGCTAAAGAACTTTTACCAAATGAAGGCCTTGAAGCTAAAATTATGAGATCAGATTTTTGCAGACCTGCTAAGATATTATCCAGACCCCTGAATCCAGTAGAAATCCCTCGTAGGATACCCTTGTGTTTTGAAAGATCGTCAATCCTTTTAAAAGTCTCTTCTAATACATCTTTGACCAATGTAAAACTTTGGGTGAGAGATCTTTGGCCGATGCCAAATATTCTTTTTTCAGCTTGGTCTAATAATACATCAACATCTTCTGCTTCATTGAAGGCTAATAAGCCAATGTCGTGAGAGGCCCCAATTAAGTCTCTTAAAACTTTTTTTTGACGGACTATTTTAGCATAATTTAGAACATGAGTAGCAGTTGGAACCGAATTTATAAGGGAAGTTAAGTAGCTTGAACCTCCAATTTCTTCAAGCTTCTTTTTCTCTTTAAGGCGGCCAGAGAGAGCTAAAATATCAATTGGTTCTCTTTTAGTATAAAGTTCGATCATCGCCTTATAAATTTCTTGATGGATATTCTTATAAAAGTCTTCAGATTGTAAAAAATCAGCCACCTTAATGATGGTATCTTTGTCTAACATTAAACAACCAAGCAAACTTTGTTCGGCCTCGATATTTTGAGGAGGAAGTTTGTCTGGTAATTCGTTTTTAGGGAAATTATTAACCATCATCTTTTGTATAACAAAAATCATAAGTCTTAACAAGGTCTTGAAAAATTTGAATATTAATGTATAATATATATATCGAGAGTTAGTCCAAATGAAGAGTTTTTTGTACCTTTACAAGGAGGGAGGACGATGAAAACTGTTAAAGAGCTTACCGAGGCGCTTCAGAGGGACGGGATCGAGAAAACTACTACGGTTTTGGTAGAGCGAGCAGTTCATATGCCTGCTCGGACACAAGACTGTCTGGTTCTTATAATCGAAATTTGTAGGGTGTGTGAAACCCGTAATGTGATTAAGATCCTGTCAGATTACGGAATCCAACACCCTGAAACCAGAGAAACATGTCTTACATTCGTTGCCGGCGTCTGTGATGCCTCCTCCAAAGATTTTTAAAACAAGCTCATCAAATGAGCTCAACCAAAAAAGCCTATAGGTTATCCCAACTGTAGGCTTTTTTTTTTATTCTTATTTATCGTTTTTTAATTTTTACTCCTTTTTTAGTATCTTCAATTAAATAGCCTAATTTTTGAATCTCTTTTCTAATTTCATCTGCTTTGTGCCAATTTTCTTTCTTTCTTTCTTCTTCTCTTTTTTTTAACAATCTCTTTACTGGTGTGGGTATCTCAAGCTTTTCTTGTTTTAACAAATCAAGAGCAAAAACCTCATCCATTTTTTTTATTGTTTCTATTTTTCCTGTGGCCTTTTTATCTCTGAGTAGGTTCCATAATACAGATAGGGCTTTGGGCATATTCAAATCATTATTTATAGTTTCTTCAAATTTCTTTAAATATTGTTTATTAATTTTCTTGTCATTCTTTATTTCTGAGATTATATTTTTCAGTCTTGTATAAGTGTTTTTTGCGCCATTTAAGTTATTAAGAGAAAACTCTAATGGGCTTTTATAATGGGTGTTTAAAACAAAATATCTATAAGTTAAAGGTTCAAATCCTTTTTGTTCTAATTCTGCAATAGTACATAAACCTCCTTTACTTTTGCTGATCTTTTTACCTTTAAATACTAAAAAAGCTCCATGAAGCCAGTAATTCACAAACTTTTTTCCTGTTGCGGCTTCGCTTTGAGCAATTTCATTAGTGTGATGTACTGATATATGGTCTTCTCCTCCTGTATGTATATCAAAACTTTTGCCTAAATATTTCATAGACATAGCAGAGCACTCTATATGCCAACCAGGAAATCCAATTCCCCAAGGGCTTTTCCATTCTTGTTGTCTTATCCCTGGTTTTTCAGAAAACTTCCATAAAGCAAAATCTGTTTTATGTTTTTTTTCTCTCATTTTTACTCTTATTCCTGATTTTAATTTCTTTATTTTTAATCTTGCCAGTTTGCCATAATCTTTAAGCTTAGAAGTATTAAAGTAAATTCCATCATTAGTCTTATATGTAAATCCTTTCTTTTCTAGGGTTTTAATTAATTGGATCATTTCTTTTATGTGTTCTGTGGCTTTACACCAAATATCTGGTTCAATTATATTTAATTTTTTAAAATCTTCTCTAAATATTTTCCAATAAAAATTAGCTATTTGTTGTGCCTTTTTCTTTTCTTTCTTAGCTGCTTTTTCTATTTTGTCTTCTCCGCTATCTGCATCACTTGTTAAATGGCCTACATCGGTTACATTCATTACGTGTTTTACTAAATATTTATTATATTTCAAAACTCTTTTTAAAATATCAGCAAAAACGTAACTTCTTAAATTTCCGATATGCTGATACCAATACACAGTGGGTCCGCAAGAATAAAAACCTACCTTTTTATTTTTTAAAGGTTTAAAGATCTCTTTTTTTCGAGATAAAGTATTGTAAAGCTTTAGCATTATTTAGGTTATTTGACTATTTTTAGAGAGATTTAACCACGTCAACAAAGTCCCAACAGAGCCGAAGAAGACAGCAAAAAAGAGTAGAATAACAGGAAACTTTGAGGGAGTAGATGGCCAATTGAGAAGAATTACCCCAAAAGCAACAGATTCTAGAACCATTTTGGTTTTACCAAAAATGTTAGCTTCTATTATTCGATTTCGTACTTTGTAAAATATTACTCCTACAAGAGAAATAAGTTCTGGTAAAACTAAAAGTAGAAGCAACCATTTATAATGTTTAATTAAACAATAAACAGCAACTGGAATGATTAAAATTTTATCTCCGAGAGGATCAAGAAAAGCGCCGATATCAGTTTTCTTGTTTAAAGCACGAGCCACTGAACCGTCAAAAAGGTCTAACAAAACAGCAAAACAAAAAAGCGGAACAATACAGGTTTTATCTTCAAAACCAGAAAATAATAAAATACACAGTATTATTCCGATAATAATCCTTAAACTGGTTAGATGATTTGGCGTAATCTTACGAGGCCAATAACCCTTGATTAAAGGAAAAAGAAGCCTATCTCGTCGATAATCAATTTGTTCCAAAAAAGATTTCAGGTTGATTTGGATCATTTTGGTGTGATAATAATATCTTAGCAAATTTTAATCAATCTGTTAAGTCACCCAAGATTGATTTTTAGAAAATTTATGATAAGATAAGATAATTTATCTAATTAAAATAATTTAATCTTGCTTCCAGAACTTCACACATTTTTATTAGCAATGACGCCAATTGGAGAACTTCGAGCTTCAATTCTGGTAGGTTTAGCTGTTTATAATTTAGATTGGGTTTTAGTTTATTTGATTTCAGTAATAGGGAATTTAATACCAGTAGTTTTACTACTTCTATTTTTGGAAACAGTTTCTATTCAGCTTTCAAAAAGATTTAAAATTTTTCAGCGATTTTTTCTTTGGCTTTTTAAAAGAACCAGAAAAAGATATAATTCTAAAATGAAAAAATATGGCTATCCGGCCCTCGCAGTCTTTGTGGCTATTCCTTTGCCGATAACCGGAGGTTGGACAGGTTCTTTAATAGCTTTCTTATTTGGTATTCCTTTTAAAAAAGCCTTTCCGTTAATAACCTTAGGAATTATGACTGCTGGCATAATAGTTGTGCTTGTTACTCAGGCGGGAATTGTTATCGGGGAACACTTTGGCTGGCAGGTTTTAATTGGTCTTTTATTGACAATCGGTTTTATTTTCATCATCCATCATAAAATAAAGAAATAGTATGCCCAATCTTGTCTTATATCGTAAATACAGACCTCAAACTTTCGCTGAGATTATTGGTCAGGAACACGTGGTTCAAACTTTGACCAACGCGCTTTCTTCTGATTTACCAGGAATGATTTCTCATGCGTATTTGTTTTCTGGTCCAAAAGGCTCTGGAAAAACAACCATTGCCAGGCTCTTAGCTAAAGCAGTCAACTGTGAGGATTTAAATTCTTTTGAACCTTGTAATAAATGTTCTTCTTGTCTTGAAATTATGAAGGGAAGATCAATGGATTTAATTGAAATTGATGCTGCTTCTCATCGAGGGATTGATGAAATACGAGAATTAAGAGAGGGAATTCGTTTTGCTCCAGTTAAATCAAAATATAAGGTTTTTATAATCGATGAAAGTCATCAGCTTACTAAAGATGCCGCTAACGCTCTTTTAAAAACTCTTGAAGAGCCTCCAGCTCATGCTATTTTTATTTTAGCAACTACTGAGGCTCACAAGATGATACCAACTATAATTTCCAGATGCCAGCGATTTGATTTTAGAAGGATACGCGTCTCTGAAATTATTAAAAAGCTAGAATTTATTTCTCAAAAAGAAAATATAAAATTTGAAAAATCGGCTTTATCTCTTATTGCTTTAAATTCTCGAGGTTCCTTCCGTGATGCCGAAAGTTTGATGGATGAATGTATAAGTTTTTCTGGAAAAAAGACACTTATAAAAAATGATGATATAAAAGAGTTATTGGGAATTGTAGAAATAAGTCAAATTTCCGAACTTGTTGATTTTATTCTTAAAAAAAATGCCAAGGATGCAATTTTGCTTTTAAATAAAATGGTAGACAGTGGTGTTGATTTTCAGGAATTTGCCAAAACTCTAATTTATTATTTAAGACAATCATTGCTTTTAAAAATAAATCCAGATTTTCTAAATACTGAAACTGCTGGATTAACAGAAAAGGAACTTGAAACACTTAAAAATCAGAGCACGAGTTTTAAAGAGAAAGATATTCAAAATATTTTAGAACTTTTTATTGAAGCAGAGAATAAAATGAAATATTCCTCAATACCTCAATTACCCTTAGAGTTAGCAATAATTGAATCTTGCGGGGTCGTCTAATGGTAGGACGGTTGGTTTTGGTCCAACTAATCTAGGTTCGAGTCCTAGCCCCGCAGCAACCTTGAGCATGGTTCGGGAGACCGAGATACCACATAAAATTAATACCAATTTTAATATATGATCGGTGAGTTTGAGTTTTTTTCTAATATTGAAATGGTTGAGGCTATAGTAGTTTATGTTTTTTTAGTACTTATTTTTTTATGCTCCTTTAAATGTATTTTTTCAAGAAATAATGTTTATGATAAAAATTCAGAAAAAATTCTAGGAGGGTTGGTTGTTTTTATAATAGCGATAATTGCTAAAAATCCTTATGTTTTTATAGTTTCATTATTCATCGGAGGACTTATTATCGCTAGCGAAGAATTTATGCAAAAGCTTGTAACAATTTTAAAAAGTGAAAGCAAGGATATAGCTAAAAATCTACAACCTATAAATACCCCTTTTAAAAAAGTAGAAGAAAGAAGGAAAAACGAAATAAAAGAGATAAAAGGATTTGATGAAGGAGCAGACAAATTATTTGAGGAAGTAACAATAAAAACTCTAGAGCCCGAAGAAAATTTTATTATCCCTGAGATAGATTATGATTCTATTCTACCGAAAATTGAGGCTACGGCTTTGGATAGAATGGAGAAAAGTTTAAACAAAAAAATTGGACGACAAATCAGTTTTTTAGGTTTAAATGGTTTCAGTTTTAGTTTTGACGGAGCAATTGTAGATAATAATAATAAGTACTTAAGGCTTTTCGAGGTAAAAGTTTTTCCTAAATTACCTCGGAATAAAAACGGTAAGGTGATGACTTTTGCAATGTTAGAAAATATTAGAAAATTTCTTTTTGACTTCACACCTAAACTCGATAAATTTTTGACAAGCAAGGCGGTTAAACAAGGGTGGAAACACGTATTTACAGTTGTGGTAGTTTTAAATACTAAAACAGATTTTATAAAAATTCGAAAACGAATCGAAGAATTATCTGGCGAATTTAATAAAGCTATTCAGAATTTTCAGATTAACTTTGTGTTTTATAACTTAAAAAATATAAACCTTGATCTCGAAGAAGATTAAGTTATTTTGCCGAGAGGCATTGCGAGATGTCTCTGAAGGCCTCCTAATTTGTCCCTGGAAGTCAGATTCGAAACCGGCTACGGGATTTTAAAATAGCCAATGTATTCCTAAATTATGCCGGATTTATGAATTTAGAAGAGATTAAAAAAGATTACGAAATATATAAGCCGTATTATAGAGAATTGCAAAAAGAAGTTTTTGATTTTTTGCAAGATTTGAAAAAAGAAAGAGAATCAACGATAGATATATTGAATATTTCGCCGCGTCTAGATGATGATATTAAAAAATTAGATTCAATACTTAGAAATTTTACAGAAAAACCAGAAAAGTATAAGGGTGTAAAATTTTTAACCGAAATTAAAGATATTGCTCGTAATCGAATAACATGTCATTGCCAAACCGATCGAGATGTTTTATTCGATATTTTAGGTGGTAAATTGCGCCAAAAATACATCGATGTTACCGAGGATAAAAAAGATGGCTCCTACAGGGCTTATCATTTTAATTTAGCAAAAAACTTTAAGGTAAATGGGAAAACAAAAAAATTATATTGTGAGATACAATTAAGAACGGTTTTAGGTGATGCATGGGCGATTCAAGATTCAAAATATCTCTATAAAAACAAAAGAAGCGAGGGAGAACCGAAAATCCTTTCAAGAGCAGTATCAGATATTCTTTACGGCTGTGAAAGTCTCTGGGATTTAGTCAAGATGAAAAGCAAAGAGGAAAAAGGAGACATAGAAAAAATATTAAAAATAAAAGATATAACAACGGAGAAGATTGGTGCGGTTAAAAAAGAGGTTGGAAAAGGATTATCTAAAAAGGACCTCAATGACTGGTTTGATAGACACCAAAAGGAATCTTTTAAAAATTTCCGTAATTTAGGGATTACCGCCTTTATGGAAGTAAAAATGCATTTGCCTAATTTGACTTTAAATATATCAAAAATTAATTTGAGAGACGCCGCCAGAAAGTCTCCAATACATACATTTGGTTGGCCCATCGCGGTTTATTCGGATATGAGAGAAAATAGCCCGAACCCAGATGTCGATGGAATAGTTGCTGAAATAGTAATAAAGGATGATTTAAGTTATGATTATTGGTCAATAAAACATGATGGTTCGTTTTATCTACTTAAAAGTTTGTTTGAGGATAAACGAAAGCCGAATTATTTATTTTTTAATACGCGAACAGTAAGAATTACGGAAGTATTAATGTATGCTTTAAATTTATACTCTAATTTGGGTATAAAAGAAGATGAACCAATATCGATAATGATAAAGCACGGCGGTTTTAAAGATAGAATAATGGGTGCTGCAGGCAATAGACTTATTGCCTGGGAATATAAAAGTATCGAAGATGAAATAAGCACAGAATTTGTAATGTCTATTAAAGAAATTAAGGAGAACATTACAGGTCAAGTTGTTAAATATACAACGCCGTTCTTTGAATTATTCGATTTTTTCAGTGTCGAAAGGAAAATAATAGATGATATTGTTACAAACTATATTCATGGAAAGGTTACCTAAAATGAGACACGTCTAAATACCCCTTTATACTGTCTCGTTTGTCTCATTTTAGCTTAAAACAGCCTCGACCGAGAGGCATTGTGGGACATCCCCAAAAAGCCCTCAATTTCCTCTTAAAAAGAAGGTTCTAGACCGACTAGGCCAACACTAAACATGAAACAAATTACAAAGGATACGACTTTAGGGAAAATTTTAGAGCAACCAAAAACAAAGAAAATTCTGGTAAAATATAATTTGCCTTGTTTAAGCTGTCCTTTTGTAGAAATCGAGATGCATAATCTAAAGATTGGAGACATTTGTAAGATGTATAATCTTGATGTCAATAATTTGATTAAAGATTTAAACAAAGCTTGTAAACAAAATAAGAAATGAAGGGAATTTTATTATTTATACTCATTCTAATAATAGCTCCGGTTCTTGTTTCAACAAATATTTTGAAACAAGAGAAAGAAACGACAATTTCTATAGAAGACATTACTACAGACAAAGCTATATATTATTCCTCAGAGTTTTTACATCTTAATATAAAGATTCGTTCAAACTCAGATTTAGAAGATGTTGTTGTTAAAGTGGAAGGAATAAAAGGTAGACTTAAGAAACAAGAAACTTTAGATATAAAAGAAGGAGTAAATGATATTCCTTTTTCGTATAAATTACCAAGATGTAATGTTTGTGGGGGAATAGGAGCAGGGGATTACACTTTGGATTGCGAAGTACTCTATAAAGATATTGTTCTAAAAGATTCTACAACAATAAATATTCAACAATAAATTAATAAAAGCAGTAAATTTCTATGGCTTCTGTTAAACCAAATACAACAGTAAATGAATATCAGGTCTTTGTTAAAGAGGTTTATGGTTTATCTAACGACAGATATTTTAGCACACAGGATATGCTTGCCAATGTGGAGCGTTTTATGATGAGAAGCCTTAAAGGAATTAGAAAAAACGATAAAGAAAAAACTAAATTAAATCTATTGATTTCTTTTAGTTGGTTTATGTCTATGATGAACCAATTTCACATCAATATAGAGGATGAAGTTTGGAAAAGATTTCCGTATTTATGTTCGTATTGTGCTTCATGTCCTTGTTCCTGCAAAGAGAAAAAATTAGGAGAAAGGCAAAAAGTTTTTGTAGATGATAAAAAAAGACCCAAAACCCTTGAAGAATTCCAAAACATGTTTAATGAAATATATCCCTCTGGGACACGAAGCATAGAACATGCAGGTGTTCATTTAGGGGAAGAACTTGGTGAATTTTCAGAAGCGATATTAACATATCGTGGAGCACATAAAGATGAGGATTTTAGAAATGTTGCATTAGAAGCTGCTGATTTATTATCTTGTTTTGTAGGCGTTTTCAGTTCTTTGGGAATAAGTATGGCAAAAGAACTTTCCATCATGTTTTCTAATAATTGTCATGTATGCAATAATGCGCCTTGTACGTGTAATTTTATAGATATTACTGGATTTAAATCTTAAGACCCAAATTTATCTTTTTATTACTTTAATTTCCAAGTCTATTCGGACTTGTTTTTTTTTATTGTTTATTGATATAGTTTTTTTTGGTATAATAAACAAAAACAACTTGGAGTAAAAGCTGAAATGACTAAACTTATGGTTAAAAATAAAAGAAAACACAAGATACTACTAATAGAAGACGATAAATTTATTTGTGACGTCTACAAAGATGGTTTGAAAATGGGTGGTTTTAAAGTGATTATTGCCTATGATGGTAAAGAAGGAATAAAGAAAATAAAATCAGAAAAGCCCGACTTGATTTTACTTGATTTAGTTGTGCCTCTAATTAACGGTTTTGAAATATTAGAGAAAATAAAGATAGATAAAAAGTTTAAAAAAATACCTGTCATTATTCTTTCAAATTTAGGAGAAGAGAAAGATATTAGAAAAGGAATGAGCCTTGGAGCGGTGGATTATTTAGTTAAAGTCAATTTTTCTATAAAAGAAGTGATTGAGAAGGTGAAACTTCACCTTTCCGAATTAGAAACTTCAGGAAAAATTTAGAACATAGATATGAAAATTACTGATAAAATATTAAAAGGGTTGTTAGTAAAACCCGGTCATATTAGTGAAACTCAGTTTGAATTATCTCAAAAAGAAGCCAAAGAAAAAAATATATCAATTGAAGACATTTTAATAGAGAATGAATTGATTTCTGATGAAAATTTGGGACAACTGATTGCTAGTTTTCTAGAATTTCCCTTTGTTAATTTAAGTAAAGAAGTTATTCTAGAAGAAATTATAAATATTATTCCCGAGATTGTTGCTAGAAACCAGAAAATCATTGTTTTTGATAAAACTAAAAAAGGATTGAAAGTGGCTATGACTAATCCTACTAATTTTGAAATGATTGAATGGTTAAAGAAAAAGAATGGAGAAAAAATAAATCCTTATTATGCTACCTCTAGAGATATTAAAAATGCTTTGAAATACTATCGAAAAGAACTCAAGGAAACATTTGATGAGATTATCGAAGAGGAAGCAAAAAAAGCTAGAATTGAGAAGATTAGAACAGGGAATGTTCCTATTATAAAAATTGTTGATACTTTAATCGAATACGCTTATGAAAATCGAGCTTCAGATATTCATATTGAACCTTTAGTAAAAAATACTCAGGTGCGATTTCGAATCGATGGAGTGTTACATAATGTTCTCACTTTGTCAAAAGATATCCACGGTTTAATAGTTACTCGAATTAAAGTTTTAAGTAAATTGCGAACTGATGAACATTTTTCTGCTCAAGATGGTAAATTTATAACTAAATCCGAGAAAGAAAAGTTCGATATTCGAGTTTCAATTGTTCCTGTAACTGAAGGTGAAAATATAGTAATGAGGCTTTTATCAGAAAGGGCACGACAATTTAGTTTGGAAAATTTAGGATTGTTAGGTAAAGATTTAAAAAGAGTTAGAAATGCCATCAAAAAGCCCTATGGAATGATATTGTCTACTGGGCCCACGGGTTGTGGAAAAACAACAACGCTATATGCTATTTTAAAAATATTAAATAAATCCAAAGTAAATATTACTACTATTGAAGACCCAGTTGAGTATGATGTCGAAGGAATAAGTCAAATCCAGGTTAACCAAAAAACCAATTTAACTTTTGCTAAAGGTCTTCGTTCAATTGTTAGACAAGACCCTGACATTATAATGGTAGGAGAGATAAGAGATGAAGAAACTGCTGGAATCGCCATTAATTCAGCAATGACCGGACACTTAGTTTTATCTACCATGCATGCTAACACAGCTAGTACCAATATTCCCCGATTAATGGATATGAGTATTGAACCCTTTTTGGTTGCTTCTTCAATAAATATAATTATTGCCCAAAGATTAGTTAGAAAAATTTGTATCAAATGTCGGGAAAGTTATGAAATTACTAAAAATGAATTAAGAACATTAAGTTTATCTGAAAATTTAATTAAAAAATTATTCAATAACAAGGAAAAAATTAGATGTTATCGAGGTAAAGGTTGTAAGGCTTGTGTTAACACTGGTTATTCGGGTAGAATCGGCATTTTTGAAGTCTTAGAAATAACTGATGATATCCGAAAACGTGTGATGGAAAAAGCTAATGCCGACCAGATTCAAACTCAAGCCATCAAAAATGGAATGACAACGATGATGGAAGATGGGATATCCAAGGCGTTTCATGGTATTACAACAGTAGAAGAAATAATTCGAGTAACTCGAGAATAAATGAAAAAAAATAATACCGAATATACATTAGCCGAATCAGTTTCAATAGTCTCTCACCAGTTAAAAACCCCTCTTTCAGTAATGAAAGGGTATGTTGAAGTATTAACCTCAGAAGACCTAGGTAAGCTAAATAAGGAACAGCAGGAATATTTAGAAAATATTTTAGAAAATATTGATCGGATGACTGATTTAGTTAAAGATATTTTGAATGTTACTCGAATTGAGGCTGGCCGGATGGAACTTACTCTTAGTCCAACAGATTTGACCGAAATTGTTAAAAACACAATGAAAGATTTCTCTTTACTTGCTCGAGCCCATAACTGTGAGCTTTCTATTGAAATTTTAGATGAGATTCCGTTAATCAATATTGATTCAATTAAAATTAAGGAGATTATAATTAATCTTATTTCTAACGCTATTTTTTACAGTAAACCAAAAGGGAAAGTTAAAGTTTCTCTTTTAAAAAAAAAGGGGGAAATTATTTTTTGTTGTAAAGATATAGGAATAGGAATAGCAAATAAAAATAAAGATAAAATTTTTCAAAAATTTTATCGAAGTGAAAAATCAATTACTCTTAGTCCAGTAGGTTCAGGGTTGGGACTTTTTATTTCAAAAGCAATAATTGAGAAAAGTGGAGGAAAAATATGGTTTAAATCTCAAAAAGGAAAAGGAAGCACTTTTTACTTTTCTTTACCTTTAAAAATTAATGAAAAAAGCTAAAATTCTCATTATTGAGGAGGATAGATTTTTAATAAAACTCTATGGTGATGAGTTGTATCGGGGAGGATTCGAAATAATTAAGGCTATTACTGCTGAAGAGGGACTACATAAAGTTTCTATTGAAGAACCAGATTTGATAATTTTGGATTTAGTTCTGCCTCAAAAGAGTGGTTTCGAAGTTTTAAAGGAAATAAAACTTAATCCAAAAACAAAAGATATTCCTGTTATTATAATCACAAATTTAGACCAAGAAACTGATATCAAAAGAGGATTAGAATTGGGAGCAGTAATCTATTTAGTTAAATCAGAACTCTCAGTCAACCAATTACTAGAGATAGTAAAAGAACAACTAGTAAAAAGTAAAAAGAAAATAAAAAATTAATGAAAAAAGCTCACATCCTCATTATTGAAGACGATAGATTTTTAATAAAACTTTATGGTGATAAATTACGTCGAGAAGAATTTAAAGTAGTTGAAGCTATTACTGGTGAAGAGGGACTACATAAAGTTTCTATTGAAGAACCAGATTTGATAATTTTGGATTTAGTTCTGCCTCAAAAGAGTGGTTTCGAAGTTTTAAGCGAAATAAAACTTGATCCAAAAACAAAAGATATTCCTGTTATTATACTTAGCAATTTAGGCCAAGAAGCTGATATCAAAAGAGGATTAGAATTGGGAGCAGTAATCTATTTGATTAAATCGGAATTCTCAGTCAACCAATTACCAGAGATAGTAAAAGAACAACTAGTAAAAAGTAAAAAGAGAATAAAATCTTAATAATATTGAAATATGTATTTTTCTATTCCTTTTATTAATCATGTATCTTATTTAGATAAACTTCTTTTCGTTAAAAACTTAGCTTTATTGATTAAAGCGGGTCTCCCTTTACGAGAGTCGGTAATTACAATTCAAGAGCAAGCGAAAAGTAAAACTTTTAAAAAAGTCTTAGATGATGTTTTAAAAAGTATTGATAATGGTCAATCTTTAGCAGCGAGCATTTCTCGTCATCCCCGAATATTTAGTACTTTATACATAAATATGATTAGAATTGGAGAAGAATCAGGAACTTTAGAAGAAAATTTAAAGTATCTCGGTCAGCAGCTTGAGAAAAATCACCAGTTAAGAGTCAAAGTCAAGGCAGCTATGCTTTATCCAGCAATTATTTTATCTACTACTATTGTTTTAGGATTAGGGCTTACTCTTTTTATTTTACCAAAAATAATCCCTGTTTTTAAAGCATTAAATATTGAACTTCCTTTGATTACTAGAATATTAATTCGGATTACTGAAATTATCCAAAATTACGGTCTATTTATTTTAATTGGTATTTTTGTATTAATAACAGTTTTTGTCTTAACTTCACGTTTAAGAATAGTGAAATTTTCAATTCATAAATTTATTTTGAGACTTCCCATTTTAGGCTCATTTTCTCGAAATATTAATATTTCTCATTTTAGCCGAACTTCAGGAATTCTCTTAAGAAGTGGATTGCCAGTGGTTAATACCTTGGATATAACTCAAACTACCTTAGAGAATCTAGTTTATCAAAAAGAATTAAAAAGCATGGTAAATGAGGTAAAAAGAGGTAAACCAATCTCTAGTTATTTACGTAAAAGAGAATTTCTATTTCCTTTAATGGTTTCTCGGATGGTTGGAGTGGGAGAAAAAACAGGTAAGTTAGAAGAAACTTTAATGTATTTAGGTAGTTTTTATGAGGCCGAAGTTGATAAGTCTATTAAGTCCCTTACCTCAATTTTTGAGCCAATTTTATTATTAATTATCGGATTAATGGTAGGACTTATTGCTTTAGCAATCATTTCTCCCATTTATGAAATTACCAGTGGTCTACATTTCTAAAAGTGATGGATTTACTCTATTAGAACTTTTACTGGTTATTGGAATTTTGGCTCTTTTGATAATTACATCTCTGCCTTTAGTTATCAATTTTTACAAAATAAGGGCGCTTGGTGTACATGAAAATGGTATTGTTCAAACACTAAGAAGAGCTCAGCTAAAAGCAATGTCAGTTGAAGATGATTCTTCTTTCGGTGTTTATCTTACTTCCGAAAAATATGTTTTGTTTAAGGGAAATTTCTATGGAATTAGAGATACTGCTTACGATGAAATTTTTGACTTACCAAACAATCTTTCAGTAATAGGACCTTCTGAGATTGTCTTCAGTAAATTAAGGGGCACTCCCTCTGATACAGGAACTATTATTTTAACTATTGATAATCGGTCAGAGACTATAAATATAAATGAAGTGGGCAAGATTAACTATTAGTAAAAACCTAATGATAAGAAATGAATCAGGCCAATCTTTAGTAGAGCTTCTGGTGGCGATGGGAGTGTTTACTTTAGCAGTCTCGGTTGTTACCTTTCTTATTTTAGATGCTTATTTGGCTGATAGGGTAAGTCGAGAAAGAATGATAGCTATATTTTTAGCTAAAGAAGGAATAGAAGCAACAATATCTATTCGTGACAATAATTGGAATGATTTAATTAATGGAGAGCATGGGATAGCAATTTTTGAGCAGAATTGGATATTCCAAGGAAGCCAAGATGATTTAAGTGATTATCTTAGGGAAGGAACTAGAAAAATTATTGTGGAAGAAATAGACAGTAATAGAAAAAAGGTCACCTCTCAAGTAATCTCGCGACTTACTGAAACGCGAGCCCAAGATGTTACTCTTGTTACTTATTTGACTAATTGGGCAAAGTCATCACCTCCTTATGTTATTCAATTCCATTATCGTTGGAGAAACGATGATGGAAGCCAGTAATATCTATGTCTAAGAACTATTATCAAAAATTAATACCCTTTTTACTAATAGCAGCTTTAATTAGTGGATTAGCTGGTGTATTTTCGTTTTCGAAACTTAAATCAGTGGAAGCCCAGATTGCAACAGAAATTCGTAAACCAACAGCTCATGCTGATTCAGTTGGAGCTACTACAGACCCTGATTTTGCCTATGATTTAACAAATGGAACTACTTTTGCAACCACTGATTACTCTAAAGCCGCTGATCCCTCAGTTATCTTTAATGCCTGGCAAACTACAATCAGGACTTATACTAGTTTAGTTCTGAATTATCGCTATCACGCTGACGCAGCCGAAAATGATACCTATGCCGTTGCTTATTCTATTAATGGTGGTAGTAGTTGGATAGATTTAATTTCTTCAACCTCAGCAGGGGCTGTTGATACCACAATTTCAGTAGATCTTTCTTCTAACCAAGATTTATCTTTACTTCAGGTTAAAATTTATACTTCAAAAACAGGAAAACCAGATAAAAAGAATCTTTATACTAGAGATATCTGGACTGAAGGAGATTATGAAGAAGTACCAGTTCCTGCTGTTATTACTGTTAGCACCACTGGTACCCAAACAGCTTCTATGAATATTCCCTCAACTAATAATTATATAGGAGGTCCTTTTACTTTCGTTCGAGATACTGGAATTATAGATGTTACCCAGATTGTTATTACTGAAACAGGAACAGTTAATGCTAATCTAAATCTTTCCAATCTTAAATTATATTATGAAACATCAGCTACTTGTAGTTACGAAGGTACAGAAACCCTTTTTGGTATAGCTGCTTCTTTTGATGCTTCAGAAAAGGCAACAGTTTTAGGAACAATGCCAGTTGGTACTTCCCAAGTCTGTCTCTATCTAGTTTTAGATGTTGGCTCTGGCTCTTTGGATGATCAAACCCTGGAGACTGAAATTTCTAATCCCTCAACTGAAGTAATAGTTTCAGAAGGAACAGTTAGTCCTATTACTCCGATAGCGACTAGTGGTACCACTAGTCTTACCACAGTGATTTCGCCAGCTACTTGGAAAGCAGCCGAAGATACTCCTATTATTAGTGTTAATAAGAATGAAAACATTCGTTTAAGAATTCAAATAACTAATATTGGAGGGGAAGCCGCAGATTATGATTATCTTATAGAGTATGCTCTCAAAATTGGAGATCTTTGTGGAGATGATGAAAATTTTATTGCTGTTCCGGTTATAGCGTCTACTGAGCATTTTGAAACGACAGATAGTATTTACATTACTAATAGACAACCAACTAATGTCCGATTAACTGTTTCTGATAGTTATACTTTTGTTCCTGGTAAAGTGGTTGAAGATCCTTCTAATTCTTCTGGGAATGTTACTCTTTCTTTTGAAAACTACACTGAAATTGAATTTGTTTTCCAGGCTAACAACAATGCGACCGATGAAGGAAATTATTGTTTTCGAGTGACTAAAGCAGGCATTATCTTAGAAGGATATCCGGTTTATCCTGAGTTACAAATTATTAGTGCACCATAAATAATATGCAGAAAGGTTTTACCCTAATTGAATTAATAATTTATATCGGGATTGTAACAGTAGTTTTACTTGCGGTAATTAATTTTGGATTTGAGATTATTTATGGCAATGTCAAATCCCAAGCCATAAGAGAGGTTCAACAAAATAGCAGATTTGTAATGGAAAAGATAGCCAGAATTATAGAAGAAGCTTCGGCAATAAATAGTCCCAGTCCCGGAAATTCAGCAGACATTCTTTCTTTAGAGATGGCAAATCCAAATTTAAATCCTACTATTTTCAGTGTATTTGATAATAAACTCCGGATTACTCAAGGAGTAACCGGTCCCTATGAATTAACCAATAATCGGGTAACAGTTACTGATCTTCAATTTACCAATCTTTCTTATACAGACACTCCCGGAACAGTTCAAATAGAAATGTTAATAGACCATGTTAACCCAGATAATAAAAGTGAATATGTATTTTCTTTTGAAATTAGATCAACCAGTTCTTTAGTATACGGAGGGGCTGATCCTCCTTATGTTGCTCAGATTCATTACCGTTGGAGAAATGATGATGGGGGAGAGTAACTCGGTTTCTTAATTTCAGATTAAAGATGAAAGATTTATACAAAAACTCAAAATCTAAAAGTGAGGGTTATATAGCCTTAATTTCAGTGCTTATTATTTCTGCTTTAACGATACTTATTGCTTCTTCAACTAACTTAATTAGTATTAGTGAATCTAAGATGGGTTTACAGGAAAATCAATCCTGGGAAGCATTTTATTTAACAAATGCTTGTGCTGAAGATGCTTTAATGAAATTAAAAGATAATTTAAATTACCCAGGAAACGAGATTTTAATTTTTGATGAAGGAATTTGTACAATTTTACCATTAGAAGGAACGGGGAATGAAAATAGAGTAATAAAAGTTTCTGGTAGTGCTTTCAATCAAGTTCAGAAGATTAGAATTGAAATAAATAGAGTAGATCCTGAAATACAAATAAAATCTTGGCAACAAATAATAAATTTTTAAAAATATTTACCTATGCTATTTAATTTTTTCAAAAAATTTCCTTTTGGTCTTGATATAAGTGATTATTCAATCGAAATTTTAGAATTGAAGCGAAGATTCAACAAGTTTTTTTTGGGAGCTTATGGTCGAGTTAAATTAGAAAAAGGGATTGTTAAAGATGGTAAAATTCTGAATAAAGAAAAACTCAAAGAAAAAATTACTGAACTTTTAAAACAAACTCAACCCGGAAAAATAAAATCAAATAAAGTAATTCTTTCTTTACCCGAATCAAAAACCTTTTTCCATATTTTCACATTACCAGTAAATCTTCGTGGCAAAGAGTTATATAATGCTGTAAAAACTGAAGCTCTAAAAACAATTCCTTTAGAACCTAAAAATATTTATTTTGATTTTCAAGTAGTTTCAAAGAAAAAAGTTGAATCTTTTCAAGTAGTTTTAAAGAAAAAAGTTGAATCTTTTCAAGAAGTTCTTTACGTAGGTATAATGAAAGAAATTGTTGATGAATATTTAGAAGTTATAAAAGGTGTGGGTTTAGAACTATTAGTTTTAGATATAGAATCTGCAAGTTTGACCCGAGCTCTTAAAAATAAGGTAATTGAAGAAAGAGGAGTACTTATAATTGATATTGGAGCAAGAACTACAACTTTAATAATCGTTGATAAGGGCTTAATAAGACAGAGTGCAATTATTCCAATTGCTGGTGATCAATTTACAAAATCAATTGCGAAAAAATTGAAAGTGCCTTTAGAAGAAGCTGAAGAATTAAAAAGAATTTATGGTGTTGATCCTCAAAAAGGGAGAGTGATGTTTGTTCTACAAAAGCTTATTCAGGAGATTTTTGACAAGACAAAAGAAATTATCAATTTTTATGAAAAACAAAGCAAAGAGAAGATAAATAAGATTTTACTTTGTGGAGGATCAAGCTTGATGCCAAAATTGCTCTCGGATTTCTCTTCAAATTTTGATATTGAAACAAAATTAGCTGATCCCTGGAAAGATATAGAAATTGAGGAAAATATTAAAAAATTAATTGATAAAATAAAACTCAATCCAGTTTTTTTTACCAATGTTATTGGGCTAGCCAAAAGAGGTTTAGAAAAAGATCCTAAAACAGCTGGTATAAATTTAATTCCTCAAGAAAAACGTAACAAAAACAGAATCTTTAAGTTTTTTGTTGTGGTTTTTATGATTGTTGCTTTTATCTTTTTGGGTTGGGTAATTTATAATTATATTTTAAAAAGTCTTTAAATTTGTTATAATTAACAAAAAGGTCGAAATAGATTTAAAAAATTAAAAATATGAGTGTAATTAAATCACAAAAAAAAGGTTTCACCCTTATTGAGATTTTAATCGTTATCGGAATTATTGCTATATTATCATCAGTGGTGATTATTGCTGTTAATCCTGCTCGGCAATTTGCTCAGGCTCGAAATACCACTAGATGGACAGGAGTTAATTCTATTTTGAATGCTACTCACCAAAATATGGTTGATAATAATGGAGAATTTGATTTCTCAGATTGTCCGGCTATTTCCATACCAAATACTGCTACAAAAATTGCACCTGACGATGCTAATCCGGGTACTGATGAAGTTGATCTTTGCGGTTGCTTAGTTCCTATTTATATAGCAACTCTTCCTTATGATTCCACTAATGGTTCTTATACCGATTGCACCACTTATGATACCGGTCTTACTGTTTTACAGAATACTACCACTGGTCGAATAACTATTGATGCTCCAGATGCCGAATTGGGTATAACAATTAGTGTTACTCGATAGAATTAATATTAATAAATAAGGTTTCCTTAAAAGAAAAAATAATTGAGAATCAATTTTTTTTTCAAGCCTATTCAGGCTTGTTTTTTTTTAAAAAACTGAGTAATATAATCGTAGCTCTTTAAGAAAAGAAAGGAGAAAGAAGTGGATTTTACCGCAATGGTGCAAGCCAGAAAAGCACTAGACTCATTATGGAAAGAAGAAGCCCAACTGAAAGGACGTTGTTGGGGGCCAAAAGGCAAAGACAATCCCTTTAGTGCTACCAATATTACCATTGCAATCGGCACAGAGCTTGTGAGTATATCTCAAACAGATGATGGGCAATTACGAATCCATGAGTTTTCAAAAACAGAGAACACTTCGTTGGGAGAAAGAGTCAGAAAAATCCTCCAAGAAGAAGGATTGGTGGTCGAAGACTAATTCTGGTTTTTTCTCTTGACATGACAGTTTGATACTGTTAAGTTAAAAGTAGTGATAGGGGAGGAGAGTCCCTGAAGAGACGGTTTCTGCTCGCCACGCGGTGAGTATCACAAGGTCAATTGTTTCCGACAACCGACGTACCTGAAAACGTAACGTTGTACCCACGATCGTCGCACCCCGGTGACGTACCCCCTCTCTTCATACTCTCCTTCTCTAAGGCATATTGTTCTTTTCCAACACACACTTTCTTCATATAGAGGCTTATAATAATAAGCCTCTTTTTCTTAAAAGTGTTGTTGTTTAGGATTTTTAATAAAATATTTGGTATAATTATCAATATAATAATTAATAAAAATTGTTAATTTTTAATTTAAGTTATGTGTGGAATTATAGGTTACATCGGAAATAAAAAAGTAGTTCCTTTATTACTTGAAGGATTAAAGAAGCTTGAGTACCGAGGATATGATTCAGCAGGAGTTTGTGTGGCAAGTAATAATAAACTACATCTTGTTAAAAAGCGAGGTGGAATTTCAGAGCTTGAAAAACAACCAGAGTTAAAAGAACTTACTGGAAATATTGGTATAGCTCACACAAGATGGGCTACCCACGGAGAACCAAGTGAAGTTAATGCTCATCCCCACCTAGATTGTAAAGGTAAAATCGCAATAGTGCATAATGGAATAATTGAAAATTATCATGCTTTGAAAGAATTATTGGAGAAAGAGGGTCATAAATTTTCCTCAGAAACAGATTCAGAAGTTCTCGCTCATTTAATAGAAAAATTTTATTCTGGAGACTTAGAGGAAGCTGTATTAAAAACCATAGAGCTTCTTGAGGGAGCCTTCGGAATAGCGGTAATCCATGAAAATGAAGAAAAGATTATTGCTGCCAGAAGAGGCTCTCCTTTACTTATTGGATTAGGTGAAAACGAGATGTTTGTTGCTTCAGATGCACCAGCGATATTAAATCATACCAAAAGAGTAATATATCTAAATGATAATGAGGTAGCCACAATAACCAAAGACAACTATTCTGTTTTGAATTTGGCGGGAAAAGAGATTGATAAGAAAGTTTTCGAAATAAAATGGACAATAGACCAGATAGAGAAGAAAGGATTTAAACATTTTATGTTAAAAGAAATATTTGAACAAGTAGAAGCAATAGAAAATACCATCAAAGGAAGAGTGAAGGATGATAAGATAAAATTAAGTATAAATTTAGATATAAATTCAATAAACAGAATCATAATAACAGCTTGTGGAACAAGTTGGCATTCAGCCTTAATAGCAAAATACATTATGGAAAAGTTATTGGGAATCCCAGTTGAAGTTGATTACGCTTCTGAATTCAGATACCGAAATCCCATAATAAAAAAAGATGATTTGGTAATTCTGATATCTCAATCTGGAGAAACAGCAGATACTCTAGGGGCTCTAAAAGAGGCTAAATCTAAAGGAGCAAGAACTTTGGGAATAGTTAATGTTGTTGGTTCAACTATGGCCAGAGAAGTGGATTCTGGAATTTACCTCCACGCTGGTCCAGAAATAGGGGTGGCGAGTACAAAAGCTTTTACTTGTCAAATAGTTGCCCTGTTATTATTTACCTTATTTATAAAGCAGGAAAAAGGGTTTTCATTAGACAAAGAAATTTTACAAGAACTAAAAACTATTCCTCAAAAGATTAGAGAGATTCTAAAAAAATCAGAAGAGATTAGAGAAATGGCCAAAGAATTTAAAGACGTCAAAAACTTTCTTTATCTCGGAAGGGGTATAAATTTTCCAGTAGCTTTAGAGGGAGCTTTAAAACTTAAAGAAATTTCGTATATCCATGCAGAAGGTTATCCGGCAGCAGAGATGAAACATGGACCAATTGCCCTAATTGACCAAAACATGCCTGTTGTCTTTATTTCTCCAAAAGATCATACTTATGAGAAGATATTGAGTAATATGGAAGAAATAAAAGCAAGAGGAGGAAACATTATTGCTGTAATAAATGAAGAAGATGAAAAAATAAATAAATTGGCAAAAAACATATTGAAGGTTCCAAAGTGTAAAGACGAATTAATGCCAATCATCAATACCATTCCTTTACAACTGCTCGCTTATCATATAGCAGATTTAAAAGGTATAAATGTGGATAAGCCTCGAAACTTAGCTAAATCAGTAACAGTAGAATAAAATGTCAATCAAAATAACTAAAATGAAAATCCGAGATATAAAGATGATGGCTAAAATAGCTTCTTATAGTTTTTCAGGCATGAAAAATATTAAAGATGCATTGAAGTGGATTAAATGTAATTTTAATGTTTTTCCCAGAATGCAGTACTTTGTTGCTAGATCAGGAAACCAAGTTCTAGGCTATATCTTGTGGACGGAAAGAGGTGGCTTTAGAAAAAGGTCAGTGTGGGAATTGGAACAAATAGCAGTGAACCAAGATTTTAGGGGACAGGGTATAGGAAAACAACTTATAAAAAAGTCCCTTTTAGAAATAAAAAAAGGTCTTAAAAAGAGAGGCTCTACACTTAAGTTAATAGAAGTGACTACTGGCGTAGAAAATAAGGCTCAAAAAATATATAAAGATGTATTGGGTGCAGAAGTTGAATGCGTGATAAAAGATTTATTCAGAAGCGACGAAGTCATAATGTTTGCTAGATTTAAATAAAATGATAAGATAACAACATGAAACCATTTAATACTGTAGGGCTAACAATTTTTTCTGTCAGTGCTTTAGTTTTAATTATTTTTGGTTTATATAAGTTCTTTGAAGAGATTTTTAAAGATACCAGTATGCCCGTTGTAGTGAGATGGGCAATCATTGGGGTAATCTTAGGAATTATTATTCTTTTAATCTCTCTTGTTATTGAGAGAATAAAAGAAAAAAGAGAATGATTTTTACAACTTCAGATCAAATTCCGGGCAAAGAAATTGAAAAGACCTTAGGTTTAGTTAAAGGAAACACCATTAGAGCCAAACATATTGGTAAAGATATCATGGCTGCTTTGAGGAATATTGTTGGAGGGGAAATTAAAGAATATGTTGAGGCTCTAAACGAGGCCAGAGAAGGGGCTATCAAAAGAATGATTGAAGATGCTGACGAATTAGAAGCCGATGCTATTGTATGTATAAGGTTTACTACTTCTCAGGTGATGTCTGGAGCTGCTGAACTTTTGGTTTATGGAACAGCAGTAAAATTGAAATAAAAGGTCAAAATATAAAAGATAAGATAATATGACCAAACATTCTTTAATTAGAACAATTTATCTCTACCTTTTTGCTTTGCTTGGTTTAGTTCTTTTAACTATTGGCGGAGTCAGGTTTGTTGATATGGGGCTTAAAGCTTTTGTTTTTACTAAAGCCGAAGAAGATGAAAGATTACGTGATAAAATGCTTCCTAGTTTGGTTTATCCAATAAAAAGGGTTGAAGAGATTCAAGATAACGAAGAATTATCTGACGAGGAAAGAACGACTATTACACAATGGTTAGAAGATTATAAAGAGTGGCAGAAAAGAAGTTCGGAAATTAACTACGTTACCGTAAGAAGACATAAAGACGCTTCCTTTAACTTGTCTTTGATTTTGATTGGTCTGCCATTATATCTTTACCACTGGATAATAATTAAAAAGGAAATAAAGAACAAAGCGAAAGCCCAACAAACGGCTTGACAATATTTTTTAATAGGTTAAGCTAAGAATATAAAAATGACCCAAAGTATATTTTTGAAAAAATTGAATAAAGAATATTCTTTAACTAACCTTTTAGCTGGACTACTTCTTTTATCGAAGAAGTCAGTTGGGAGGTCGTTAAATAGGATCTAAGAAAAAAAACAAGACAGTGAATCAGAAGAACCTCCCAACCGGAAGGTTCTTTAATTTTAGTACCTTAAAAACAGAATAAGGAAGAGTTTCAAAAAGAAAGGAGGTAGGAAGATGGAAAAGGTTATCGTTTTCGACACGACCTTGAGAGACGGTGAGCAATCACCGGGCTGTAGAATGGACACAAGATCTAAAATGTTAATCGCTGAACAATTGGAATGTTTGGGTGTTAATATAATTGAAGCAGGATTTCCTATAGCTTCAGATGGAGATTTTGAGGCGGTTTCTCAGATTGCCCAGGTAAGCTCTAGGGCAACAATTTGTGCTTTAGCCAGAACTCGACCAGAAGACATAGAAAGAGCAGCTCAAGCTTTAGAAAAAGCAGAAAGAGCCCCTCGAATTCATACCTTTGTGGCAACTTCTGATGTCCATATTGAAAAGAAGTTGCGTAAATCGCCAGAAGAAATTATTGATATGGCAGTTAATTCTATTGTTTTAGCTAAAAGGTTTGTTGATGATATTGAGTTTTCCCCAGAGGACGCCTCAAGAACCGGTTTAGAGTTTTTAATAAGGATTGTGGAAGTTGCCATTGAAGCAGGAGCCACCACAATCAATGTTCCTGATACCGTAGGTTATGCTGTTGGAGCAGAGTATCACGATTTAATTCTTAGAATAGGCAAGGTTGCTAGAAGAAAGAATAGTTCTACTGTAATCTCAGTCCACTGTCATAATGATTTAAATCAAGCAGTAGCTAACACATTAGCTGGAATTAGAGCTGGAGCCCGTCAGGCAGAATGCTGTGTTTTGGGAATTGGAGAACGAGCGGGTAATGCTCAGTTTGAAGCCGTAGTTATGGCTCTCAAAACCCGAGCTGATTACTATGGGCTTGAAATTGATATCAATACCCGAGAACTTGGCAATACTGCCCGTTTGGTTTCATCGATAATCGGAAAACCAATTTCTGATAATGTGCCCATTGTTGGCGGCAATGTGTTTGCCCACGGCGCTGGAATTCATTTTGATGGAGTAATGAAAGACCATCGAACCTATGAGATTATGTGTCCAGAAGAGGTTGGATGGAAGGGTGAATCAGCTCCATTAATTAAACATTCTGGTCGTCATTCTCTCTCTAAACGGTTGGAAACACTCGGCTATCATCTTGAAGAGAAGATTTTAGAGGCAGTTTACCAAAAATTTGTTAACTTGGCTGATACTAAGACCTATGTTTACAACGATGATTTGTATCTTTTGGTACAAGAAACCTTGACAGAAAGACAGGCGAGAACCGGTCATCTAATTGTTATTGAACGGGTTGATTATCACAGAGTTGGTGATCAATTGTCTGCTACTGTTACTTTGTCTCAAAACGGTGATGCTTTTGAGGCTTCGGGTTCTGGAGATGGACCAGTGTCCTCAACATGGAACGCTATTGTTAATGCGCTTAAGCGTCAGGTGACCGGAATAACCGTACCAGCTTCTCTGGAATTAAAAGACTTTAATGTTGGCAAATCAGCTGGTGGCGTGGAGGCTGTAGGTTTGGTTACTCTCCGGGTGGAGAGTAATGGTCAAACGGGATATGGTCGCGGTAGCGATACCGATATTGTTCGGGCTTTTGCCAAAGCTCAGGTGGCAGCTATTAACCATCTTCTTCAGGCACCAATTGAAATTCAAGACAGTTAATGCTTTTCTATAATAAAGCCCAGGGAAAATTTCTTGGGCTTTTTTTTATAGTTGTATTTGTTATAATATATGAAGTAATAAAAAAGTTGGAAAATAAAATAATATTTAAATAATATTTAATAATTTATGAACAAAGAAAATATTAAGAAAATTTTTAATAATATTAATAAAGATATTTGTAAGAATGCTAAAGAAATACATAAATATTCATTTATTGTTCTTGCGATAATTTTAAGTATTTTTTTAATCACTCTGATTATTTCTACTGTAGTTGGTGTTCAAAATAAGATTAAAGAAGGAAAGTATATTGGTCAAGAGATTAACGTAAGAAATACGATTACAGTTTCTGATACAGGTGTAATTTATGCCAAACCTGATTTAGCAATTATAAATTTTTCTGTTAAAACTGAGAGTGAGATTGTAATGGAAGCAATGAACGATAATGCCAAACGAATGAATGAAATTATTAGTTCTATGACAGAAGCAGAGATAAGAAGAGAAGATTTACAAACTACTAGTGTTAATATTTATCCTCGTTATGAGTACTACAAAGAAACAGAAGTTCCTCCTTATCCTTCAGGAGAAAGAGTACTGGTTGGTTATGAGGTAACCCAAGGGCTTCAGGTGAAAATCAGAGATATCAAAAAAATTGGTATAGTTATTAACAGAGCAATAGATTCCGGCGCTAACCAGGTTGGAAATTTACAATTTACTATTGATAAACAAGATGAATTTAAACAACGAGCCCGAAGACAGGCAATTGAAAAAGCTAAAACTAAAGCAGAAGAATTAGCTTCCCAGCTCGATGTTAATTTAGTTAGAATTACTAATTTTACTGAAAGTAGTTTTATTCCGCGTTTTTATGGTTTAGAACAAGCAACTGGAATAGGTGGAGGAGAAACACCCCAAATAGAAGTAGGCGAAAACAAAATAGAAGTTACAGTATTTATCACATACGAAATTAATTAAAAACAATGAATAAAAAAATAATTCTTTTAATAATCGTGGTAGTAATAATAGGTGTTGTTGTCTATCAGGGTTTCATCAAAACAGAGACACCTGATTTTACTTTGGAAAAAGTATTACGAGGATCAATAGTTCAAGAAGTATCAGAAACAGGAATAGTTAAGGCTAGCGAAGAAATAAATCTTAGTTTCAAGAGTGCAGGAAGAATAGAAGGAATATATGTTGAAGTTGGAAACACGGTTGAATCGGGACAAAGTTTGGCTAAACTTGATACGAATCAACTTGTTATTCAACTCAATGAAGCTCAAGCAGCCTTAGACGTAGTTCGGGCTCAATTTGATAAATTATTAGCGGGTTCTTCTTCTGAAGAAATAAAAGTAGCTGAAACTGTAGTTCTAAATGCTGAAATTACCTACAATAATGCTAAACAGAATTTAGAAGATATAGAGATTTCAGCTCAGGAAGATTTAAAAGCAGCATATGAAGACGCATTAAATGTATTAGATGATTCCTATCTCACAATTTATAATTCTTTTAACATCGTAGATTCGATTAAACGAAGTTATTTTTATCGTAATGATCAAGAAAGTATTAGAGTCAAAGCAAGTCAAGATGAAATAGACGACAATATGACACAAGTAAAACCATATTTAGACACAGCTAAAACTGATTCAACAAATGAGAATATTGATACTGCTCTTTCTGAAATGAAAAAGGCAATTGAAAATACGTCTGATGCTTTAGGAGTTGTTCGAGAAATGTTTGAAGAGTCAATTTATCGTTATACAGTTTCTTCAACTGATAAAACTTCTGTAGATACTCAAAGAACAAATATTAATACTGCTCAAACTAACACTACCAATTCTCAACAGACTATCTCTTCAACTAAGATAACCAATGAATCTGATATTAATACAGCTCAGGCCACAGTTTCTACTACAGAAGGCACTCTTAGAAAAGCCGAAGATGAACTTACTTTAAAAAAGGCTGGGGCTCGTCAGGAGGATATTGATTTATACCAGGCCAAAGTAAAGCAGGCTCAAGCCAATGTGTCCCTTCTATACGATAAAATTCAGAATGCTACTCTCAGAAGTTCTATTAAAGGACAGATTACAAAAATTAATAAGAAATTAGGAGAAACGACTCAACTGACCGAATCTATAATTTCTTTAATCTCAGTTGATCCTTTTCAAATAGAAGTAGATATCTATGAAGAAGATATTGTTAAAGTTAAAAATAGTAATCAGGTAGATATTATTATTGCCGCTTTCTCCAACAGAATATTAAAAGGAAGAGTTGTGTCAATTAATCCAACAGAGAAACTAGTTGATGGGGTAGTATACTATGAAGTTACTATTTTACCTGACAACCAATGGCCTCCTGAAATTAGACCGGGAATGACTGCTGATATTGTTATTAAAACAGCTTCTAAAGAAAACGTATTAATTATTCCCGAAGAGGCAATTCAAAAATATGATGGTATAGTCAAAGTTCAAGTTTTTAAAGATGGCATAATAGAAGAAAAAGAAATAGAAATTGGTCTTGAAAGCAGTAATTATGAGGTTGAGGTTATTTCCGGGTTAGAAGAAGGAGATGAGATAGTTATTAGATAATTACAAGATAAGCATGTCCAAAAACGTATTAATAAAATTAGAAAACGTCTGGAAGATTTATCAATTAGGAGAGACAAGACTGAATGTTTTAAAAGAAATAAACCTGGAGATCTCTCCAGGCAGTTTTATAACAATTATGGGTGCGAGCGGTTCAGGTAAATCTACTCTTTTACATCTTCTGGGCTGTTTGGACATTCCTACCAAGGGAAAGATTTTTTTTGAGGGTCAAGATATTTCTGAATTGTCTCAAGATCAACTTGCTGAGATCAGGGGTCAAAAAATTGGTTTTGTCTTTCAACAATTTAATTTGTTGGCAAACCTGAGTTCTCTTGAAAATGTGATGCTCCCTATGACCTTTAATGGTGTTAATGAGAAAGAAAGAATAGAAAGAGCTAAAACTCTCCTTACTTCTTTAAAATTAGAAAAAAGAGTATTTCACAGACCTCTTGAGCTTTCAGGGGGCGAACAACAAAGAATTGCTATTGCTAGGGCGCTAGCTAACGATCCTGATATTATTCTAGCTGATGAGCCAACTGGAAATTTAGATTCTACAACAGGGAAACAGATTTTGGAAATTTTAACTGATCTTCATAAGAACGAGAAAAAAACTATTATAGTAGTTACTCATGACTCTAATATTGCAAGTTATAGTAAAGAAATAATTAATATCAAAGACGGCCAAATAATTTCTAACCATAAAACATCAGCAAAGTCTTTATGGTAAAAAAGTATGCTAAAAGAGTATTTTAAAATTGCTTTAAAAAATCTTAGAACAAGACGTCTTAGAAGCTGGTTAACTATAATCGGTGTTGTTATTGGCGTGTTTTTAATTGTTTCTTTGATTTCACTGACTGAGGGATTAAAAACAGCCATCCTCGACCAACTTAAAATGATGGGTGAGGATTTAATAATAATTATGCCAGGAGAAATCACCAATTTAGCTACTACAATGGGTGGAGGTATGGAATTAACAGATAAAGATATTAAAGCAATTGAGAAAACAAAAGGAGTAAAAACTGTCGTACCTTTAAACTATAAGGCTGAGATAGTGAGATATCAAGGAAAAAAAGAGACCATTCTCATATCTGGAATTTCTTTCCGAACCGGGTTTAAGGTTGTTACTGAAGATTTGGGTTGGCAATTACTTGAAGGGCGTTGGCCTGTCCCCGGAAAAAGAGAGGCTATTATGGGTAATTTTTTACCAAAAGATATTTTCCCAAGAATGAGAACCGAAACCTCAATTTTCATTAGCGGAAAGGAGCTCAAAATTGTTGGTATTTTAAAATCTGTCGGTAACAAACAAGATGATTCTATGATTATTTTAGATCTAGATGTTTTTCGGTCAGTTACTGGAGAACGGACAGGAGCAAAAACGGCTTTTGCAAAAATTATGCCAGGATTTTTAATAGACGAGGTGGCAGAGGACATCAAGATAAGTTTAAACGAGACCAGAAAACGAACAAGGGGAGAGGACTTACCGTCTTTTACCGTTTTAACACCTGAAAAAGTAATTGATATTGTCGGAAATATAATGGGTATGATACAAGTTGCGGTTTTCAGCTTAGCTTCAATATCTATTATTGTTGGCGGAATAGGAATAATGAATACTATGTACACCTCAGTTCACGACAGAATTAAAGAAATAGGAATTATGAAAGCAGTAGGGGCAAAGAATAGAACCATAACTACTATTTTTCTATTTGAATCTGGAATTTTAGGTATAATTGGTGGAATAGGAGGAGTAATCCTCGGAATAGGATTAGCAAAATCAGTAGAATTTTATTTGCAAATCCACCCTATTTTTAACCTTAGAGCATCAGCTAGTCCTTGGCTTATACTTTTTGGATTAACCTTTTCTTTTTTGGTGGGATGCATTTCGGGATTCTTACCCGCTAGATCAGCAGCGAAACTTAAACCGGTTGATGCTTTAAGATATGAATAAATTGTGTTAAAATATGCAAAAGGTTGAAATAAAAATATAAAAAGAAAATATGACAGACAGAAAAACAATAAAATCTACAGGGCAAATTTCAAAAGGACTTTTGATTTTAGCTGGAATCATAATTGTAGCCGTAATAATCACCTTTATAGTGATTAGAATAGCAGGAAAACCCCCTGAACCACCAACCCCTCCAGATGAAAATGGAGAAAATGGGGCATATCAACCAGAATATGAAGCAATAATAGGTGATATGCGATTCATATTTCAAGAATCAAGAGACAGAGGTAATACTCTTAAAGGCTCTGATAGTTCGCGTCCTGAATACCAAAAAGATTTGACCACAAACGAGAAATTTATTGAGGTAACAATAGGGGCTCAAAATATAGGGAAAGAAAACATACCTCAAGGGCGTTGGGATATTGGAGAAATAATAGATGAAGAAGAAAGAAGGTTTGAAGCTTTAACGGCTGGAGTAAGAGTTTGGCTTCCGGAAGAAAACAAATGTAGAGACTTATTAAAACCAGGATTTTCTCCAACATCTTGTACAAAGATTTATGAGGTAGCAGTAGTGTCTAATAAATTAAAAATAGAAGTTAGCTTTATAAAAAACAGTAGTATCTCTGGAGAACCAGAAAGGGCAGTTATTGACTTATTCGTGATGCCTGAGGGTATTTAGTAAGCATTGTTCTGAGATTAAGAGAAATGAACCATAAAGACTTTGAGAAAATTGTAGAAGATGGAATTAAAACAATTCCCAAAAGATTTTTAGAAAAACTGAATAATATTGATATTTGTATTGAAGATAAGCCTTCATTTCATCAATTACAACGACTGAAAAAACGAAAGAATTCTGTAATCTTCGGGTTGTATGAAGGTATTCCTCAAACAGAGAGGCTGCATTATGGTCAGGTTTTACCAGATAAAATAACTATTTTTAAAAAATCGATTGAACAATTTGCTCGTTCTGAAAAAGAAATTAAAGAGATTGTTAATAATACTGTTTGGCATGAAATTGCTCACCACT
>SDBT01000595.1_pt1 | contig 58046 bp, 56 predicted proteins | sample 2277101 | NCBI WGS metagenome assembly SDBT01 (sample SAMN10404973, study PRJNA504765) | marine sediment metagenome | isolation source: marine sediment core GS10_PC15, 103 cmbsf | place: Arctic Ocean: Southern Knipovich Ridge | collected 2010 | reverse complement strand
GCATTTATTAATTCACCCTTACAATTACAGATAGCAATGTGGATTATTGGATTGGGATTCTTCTCGCTGGGTTTGGTACAGATTAAGCGAGCCCAGAGTGTAAAGGCCGAAGAAGAGAGATTTAACAAGATAATAGCTAAACTTGACGAAATTCAGCAAGAACTTAAAAAGGAAGAGCAAACCAAAGGGACAGGAGTTGCTATTGCTGATGTAATATCTTCTGGTTTGAAATTCTATTCTGAATACATAACCAAGCAAAAGAAGGAAGAAGGTAATGAATAATCATATGGAACCCATGTCAGTTTTTCAACTAACTTCTTTACAACCTTCACATTATATGGCCTTCGTTTGCTAAGGCCGAGGACGGAATCAAAAACTATGAATTCATCAGGATCGCCAAGGGCACTCCTTAATTCCTCCCTTGAAATACACTTTGTCCGTAAGAACCACAGGAATACTGGTATTACTCCCCGCGTCATGGTCATATGTCCGAAAGATTGATTGAATATTGCCTTGGTGTTCAGACCCATCATCCAGATTCCAACCAGAACGAAACCAAGACCTGCCCCAATCAGGGCAAGTCCGCCTCCCAGATTCTTGTCAGCCAAATCCAATCCCAGTAAAATGATTGGTATTCCGAATAGTATCATAAGCAAACCAAACCAAAACAGACCTTCGTACACTCCGGAGACTGTCTCTGCCCCAGTATCTTGGGCTTTCCTGCTACGCCGCACACTGTAAATGCCTATTCCCAAGGGAATAGCAGTAAACATCAGTCCAATCACAAATAATTCAACAACATCGAATCCTGGGTCGGATATCCTTGTGAGAGTAATCATAAGCCAGAACAATACGCTAAGAGAGAGCAGGGTTACTCCTGCCCAAAACCAAGTACTTCCTTTCTGACCAGCGGACTGTTTCGTTTATGTTTCCCTAATCGAAGGCTACGCCCATGCAATGTTAAAAGGGCACCAGCCACTGTATATGAGCAGTTAAGCTAATGCCCTTCATCATTGCATCACCACAGTTATACTATATCTAACGATGCCCCTTGATTAGTCCGAGAAGGCCAATATCCCAGGTATTATTAGGTTTGCCAGAGGTATTATCATCAGTATCCCAAGCCAAGACGGCTTATTACGAGCTTGAGCTATCGCCATCCAGATGATAATCGCAATAATTATATTTACCAGTGGAATAAAGAAAAGAATAGTCCACCAACCTGACCTACCAGCCACCTTGCACATGAGGTACAGATTGGCAATTGGAATCCAAGCCAACCATGCATTCGAGGTATTGGTCTTATTGGCTATGATGTGTAAACATAGTGCCAACCAGACATACACGACCAAAGGGCCCATAATCTCCATTTTTACCTCCAGAATATTCAGGTTTCAAAGTGTTGAAGCTTTTATTGTAGACCTATTGGTGGATTTGTCAATATCCTTTTAAGAGACAAATCCCCTGGCTGCCATTCTCTCAAACCCGTTCATATATTAACTCTCCTTATCTTCCTGACCTAGCCCGTTTCCAGCAAATTGATTAAACTGACTAATAAGAGCATATCACCTGGAGTTAATTGAGACAATAAAAAGTTATCGAAACCTGATTGCACCAGATTGAAGAAACTGTGAGAAGTCTGCTGTTGACACTCGACTAAAACCAGTGCTACGCTTTGTCCAGGACTATAATTTAATTCCAATATTGAAAATATTGCCCAGAACTCTGTTCAAGCTGGCATGAAAACAGCCAATATACTATCCATATTGACCTGAAAGCATCGGTATTAAGGAGGACTTTCAAAATGGCTCTTGCCCTCGGAGGTGTCAGGATTTTAGATGTATCACAGGTGGCAGCGGTCCCAATGGCGGCTCGGCTCCTGGCTGATTTTGGAGCCGACGTCGTCCATGTTGAACACCCGTTAAGAGGAGATTCCTGGCGGGATTTCCAGGCCGGTATCGGCAGGGGCATTTATGGTGCACCGTCCAAGATCAACTACAACTGGGAAAACCTAAATCGCAACAAAAGAGGCCTGACTCTTGACCTGTCTCAGGACAGAGGTCGGGAAATCATCTATAAATTATCGGAAAAGGCGGATGTTTTCCTGACTAACCTTCGGCCGTATGAATTAGAGAAGTTCAGGCTAGAATATGACAGGCTAAGCCAACTAAACCCGAGGCTGATTTACGGCTCACTATCTGGTTACGGCAAAGAGGGACCCGATGCTAATGCTCCCGGTTATGACCAGACCGCCTACGTGGCAAGGGCAGGAATCTCGCACCGACTTAGTCTTCCTGGCACACCCCCTTCTGGCTTCTGTCCACACATCGGAGACCTCGTGGCTGCCCTGGTCTTGGCTTATGGGATAGCACTGGCCTTGTACGTGCGTGAAAAAACTGGAATCGGGCAGGAGGTTGACCTGTCTCTACTCCATACCGGTATTTACCACTTCTCAACAGATATAGCTGGAGCCCTTACCACCGGACAGGATTATGAAGATTGGAAACCACGTTCTGAGGAGGATTGGCCCAATCCACTGGCAATGCTCTACCAGACAAAGGACAAAAGATGGCTGCGCATCAACGCATCGAAGCCGGACCGTTACTGGTCAAGGTTTTGCCAGTCCATAGGACGGGAAGACTTGGAACATGACCCGAGGTTTGAATTATTCGAGCCTAGAACAAAAAATCATGCTGCCTTATACCATATTCTGAAAGAGGCCTTTCTAAGTAAAACTCTGGACGAGTGGAAACCCAGACTTGAAGGGATACCTTTCGCTCCAATACAGAACCTTGTTGAGGTCATCAACGACCCTCAGGCAAGAGCCAACAACGTCTTTGTTTCCTACGACCACCCTGCCTACGGACGTATTGAGGGAATAGCCAACCCCGTCAATCTCAGCAAGACCCGGGCGACCATAAGAATGCCAGCCCCGGAGTTAGGTGAGCACACCGAGGAAATTCTCACCGAATACGGCTATACAAGAGAGAAGATTGCGAGATTTAGAGAGCAGGGGATAGTCTAGATTATAAGATTCAATCAGAGAATGCTAGCATCAAGAGTAGGTTCTGAAAAATTACTTAGAAAGAATGATTAACAAAAAATAGAACCAGAATTACTATTTGCAATTGTCGTATTTATCTTAAGGTCTTAGCGTGGTGATATTCGCTAAACCATTAGGAATAAGGCAATACAACTTCGATCTACGATGGGAGATATTATTAAGGTTCGGGATTAAGTTTCGGACTTGATTTTTTGGGATAGCAGGGACTCTCATGATGTGCATAGCCATATTTGTTCTCATACTCTGGCTCTACTGAATGTTAATGAAAATTACTATGTTGAAAAAGGCACCAGACCCTACATCTGCACGGACTTTGCTGAGGATTTACACCAATAGTCCTTAGAAATCCCTGCTCACAAGTTATTATCTTCATGAGGAGTTAGGGTGTAAAACTTTGGTTTATATCCTGGGGCTGCGCGAACGACAAGGTATAACCCGCTTGATTCAATTTGGCGGAAAGTTTCAAAAAGCTCAAATACAACTCGTTTAGCTCTTCGTCAAACAAGACACGCTTCTTCGATTCCTTTTGGAATGCCAAAGGCAAGATTTGGAATTTGACATTGCACTTCGCGTTTGGACACTTTACTGGTCTCTTGTGTTTACGCAGCTTTTCAAGTGATAATGGATAAATTTTCCCACATTCCGGACACACTTGATTTACATGCAGGTAATTCATTATGCTCTCCGAAATATTAATCATGGGCGCCTCCTCAAATAGCGATTATACCACGTAAATTATGTATTTTACTTATACACCCGAGCATTTCGAAGTGAATCATCTGCTTTTTTAGAACCTGCAAGGTAAGCATTAGATTAATCATATAGCAAATGCTCAACCAGTTACAAATCTTCAGTATGTAGCATTATCCTGCGTCTTTGCCGAATTTGTTTAACCAATAATAAGGCAGAAAATGACAAAGCGATACTAACAATAGCGATAGCGTCAAATACCCCTGCAATACCGTAGATATCCATGAAGTACCCGGCAACAGGCTGAAGCAAACTCACCCCTTCCAAACTAAAGCCGAAGTAGATACCAAGCACAGTAGCTCTTAAGTGTCGGGGTGTATTATCCATCAGGAAGGGCTGCACCGTTGCTTGCCGCATCAACATTGCCATCCCGAAAAGAAAAAGGACTACCACAAACATGGCATTAAACTGTAATTTTGTAAGCAAGTACAGGATTGGACCGGTAGCCCCTAAAGCCAGCAAAATGGCTTTCCTCCTACCCCACTTATCAAATAACCATCCACCGAAAAGAGTGCCAATTACGCCTCCTCCCCTAGCTAGTCCCAACCAGATAGCGGCAGAGGCCGGCGCAATCCCGTGCTTGTCTACCAGATAAAGTGGAATGAATGACATGGTAGAACCGGCTACAAGATGCATCAGAATGGACAGAACCCCTACGACGACAACCGACCGTAAAACTTGCCTGAGGCCGGAAGGTCGCGGCAATGGTTTAATTGGGACATGGCCATGGCTTAATCCATCACCGGTTGCTCTGCCAACTTGTAAATTCCTCTGTTTCCTAATCCGTGCCAGTATCAGGGCTAGAGCAATAAGAGCCGGAATGCTCAGTAGGATATAAGCAAACCGCCACCCGAGCATACCGGCGATGATTCCGCCAAGGATGGGACCGAGGGCAAACCCGATATTACCCCCCACCATATGAAAAGCCAGTACTTTGCCCTTTTTCCCCTTAAAATACCCGGAGAGCATCGATATTACCGAAGGGTGATAGAGACCAGCAAATATCCCCATAATAATCAGAAGAAATAAAATGCCATAGTAGGACGAACTTAGGCCGATAGCCAAGGAGATAAGACCAATGGCACCCAAACCCACTGCCGCCACCATCATTTTATTAAAATGGTCGCCAAGCCAGCCGCCTGGAAATTGGGAGAGGCCGGCACTGACGGTGAAGGCCGCAACAAGCAGTCCGGACTGAAGATAGGTTAATCCCATGTCTTCTCTAATCAGCGGCAACAGGGGAACAATTAACCCCACCGCCATGTCATGGCTTAAGTGCGTGTAAGAGAAGAAACCAGCCCTGCCTCCACCCCACTGGTCAAATATCGTTCTGAATTTAGACAATAGCAGCTATCCTTCTATCCAAAAGGGATGGCATCAACTCGGTTAGACGATGATTTGGCTGGATTTAACCAAAATACTGAGGATTACATCCATAATAATACAGGCAACCCGGGGAAAGCAAATTAAGCATCTGTTACAGCGGATGATACCACCCAACAAGCTATTTGGGCAGGCAGATTAGCCGTGCCCCATAGCTACTGTTACAACTTAAGAATATCTTCAGTAGTTTAGCAAAGGTTATGAGAGGAAACGCTAACCCACCCGGTACCGACTTATGATTTCCTCGTCCAGTTCAATCCCCAGCCCGGGTTCCTCCGGCACCGTGACAAAGCCATCCACAACCCTAATATCCGGGGTAGCCAGCTCTGTTCTTATTGGGGTTTCCTCAACACAGTATTCAAAAATGAAGGCGGACTTTCGAGATGCCAACCAGTGCAGACCAGCCACCAGATTTATTGGGGTTGAATAGAAGTGGTTGACCACCCTAAGACCGTGAGTTTCAGCTATATCGGCAATCTTCCTGCTGAGTGTAAAACCATTCCTTGCCAGATCAACCTGAGCGATATCAATATTGCCTCGCTCAATCAAGTCCTGCCAGGCATGTATGCCGGCTTCCCCTTCCCCGGCGGCAATTGGAATATTTGATACCCGGCTTAGTTCCCGATAACCATCCAGATTGTCTTGCTCCAGCGGTTCCTCAAGCCAAAGCGGGCGATATGGCTCAAACTGCCGGGCACGTATCCTGGCGGTCTTGGTATCCCAGCAGCAGCCGGCGTCAATGATAATATCGTTCTTGTCGCCGACACCCAGCCGGGCAGCCTCAACCAGTTCCATGTCTATTTTTTCGCTCTCGCCCATAGGTTTCCAGCCAAACTTCACCGCCGTAAAGCCCTGGTCAATCCATCTCTTGGCTTTTTCACGAGTAGCCCTGCCATCAGGCCCAAAAAGGTCGCTGGCATAAGCCCTGATTCGCTTATGAAAGGCTCCACCCAACAACTGATAGATGGGCTGTCTGAAGTACTTTCCGGCAATATCCCACAGGGCTATATCAATCCCACCTATTGTGTGGATGACCACCGCCCGACGTCCATAATAGAAGCTCTTTTGATACAGTTTTTCATTGATAACCTCGATGTCCAGCGGGTTCATCCCAAGAAGCAGCCGTCCCAACCCTGAAGCATGAGTGCTGCTTAAAGGCGCCTCAACAACCGCCTTAGCAACACGGCTAGACGAATCTACCTCACCGATGCCCGTAATCCCTTCATCGGTATGTATCTTGATAATACACGCATCCTGGGCGCTAGAAGCCTTGTCTTTGATTTCTGATTCTGGCAACCGAACCTCGATTGCTTCTACCTCGGTGATTTTCATCAGGACTTCCCGGTGCCTCCTCTCTCAGCAATAATTGACCATTCTATAACGACATCACCAAGGGGGAAATGAGAGTCTTAACTTATTCAGAACCATTATTATATAGTAGTTTTGAGGGGGATACAAGGACGAAACCATTTGAAAGCAGATATTGACTAAAAACACCACAAGGCATAGGATATAGCTCGGTATATAATGCCCTGCCTTTGCTGATAGGAATCTTGAGGCTGAGAAATTCAATGGGTTTAACGATTACATGAAACAGCCTGTCCCGGAATTCTACTCACCAGGTAAAGAATTAAGCAATCTCAAACGATAATATAAAGGGGGTAATTAATGAAGCTAAGTGGTAAAGTGGCGCTGGTAACTGGATCGGGTAAAGGTATTGGTCGGGCAATTGCCCTCGCCCTGGCTGAAGAAGGCGCTGATGTAGCCATCAATGCTTTACACCTTGAATCTGCTGAAGGTGCGGCTGATGAGGTAAGGAGGCTGGGCAGGAGGGCGATTGCCATCGAAGCGGATGTGGCTGAGGTTGAGGATATTGATAGAATGGTAGCCAAGACACTCGAGGAGCTGGGCAGGATAGACATCCTGGTCAATGCAGCCGGTATTCTTAACGAGATTGTTCCCACGCTTGAGCAGTCGCTAGAGAATTTTGACCGAGTGGTCAGCACCCACCTTCGCGGCACCTACCTCTGCTGTCGTCAGGCAGGGCAATGGATGATAGAACACGGTGGAGGCAAAATTATTAACATCTCTTCTCTGGCTGGTATGACCGGCTTCCCAATGCGTACCGCTTATGGAGCCGCCAAGGCAGGTATCATCAACCTGACCAAAACCCTGGCCATAGAGTGGGCGAAGCATAACATCAATGTTAATTGCATAGCACCGGGTTTCACTCTGACACCAAGAATGAAATATCTGATCAGTGAAGGTATTATAAACGCCGAATCGCTGAAAAGCCGAATCCCACTGGGGCGACTTGGAGAGCCGAGTGAGATAGCGCGCCCAGCCTTATTCCTGGTGTCAGATGACGCCAAATATATAACCGGCGTGACCATACCGGTCGATGGCGGCTGGCTTGCCTATGGATATTACCAGCAATAGAGTTATAAATCGGGTATAAATATTCTCTGTCTTCACCTTAATATTTGTTACTAGTTGTTACCGTTCTTGACCAGTCTGATATAATGAAACTCGAATAAATTTCAAAGGAGGCAATAATGAAAAAGGTGGGTTTTATTGGCTTGGGTCAAATGGGAAAGGGTATGGCACTAAACTTAAGAAAGAATGATTTCCCTCTGACAGTCTATGACATCAATCCGGCGGCGGTAGCCGAACTGGTGGCGGCCGGGGCTAAAGAAGCCAAATCGCCACGTGAGCTTGCCCAGGAGTCGGAGGTTATCGTTACCTGCCTGCCCATGCCCAAGGATGTCGAGGAGGTTGCTTGTGGGCCAGATGGTATCCTTGAGGGTGCCCAAAAAGGGTCAACCATCATCGATACCAGTACCATCGACCCGGATACAATACAGAGGATAGCAGCCCTGGCGGCTGAGCAGGGTGTTGATGTCATTGATTCTACCATGGCTGGTGGTGGGCCCAGGGGAGCCGCCATCGGTCAGCAGACCCTGATTACCGGTGCTAAAAAAGAGGTATTTGACCGCTGTTCCGACGTGTTAAATACCCTCGGCAACAATGTCATCCACGTTGGTGATGTGGGCATGGGCAAAGTAATCAAACTATGCTTCAATATGTATGCCATATTGAGTATTGCTGCCGCGGCAGAGACCTTTACCTTCGGTGTCAAATGCGGGGCAGACCCCAAGGTAATCTTCAATGTGATAAATTCGGCCAAGAAAGGTGACTGGATTCTGGAGACAAATTGCCCCTGGCCGGATGTTGTCCCTGCTGCACCGTCAAGTCGCAACTACGAGATGCCCGGTTTCTTCGTTGACCTGGCGAAAAAAGATATCGGCATTGCTATCGATACCGCCAAGGCAAAGAATATGCCAATGACCCTCTCTAACACAGGGCTTGAACTCCTGCAGGCAGCAAGCAACGTAGGGCTGGGCAAGAAAGACCTGGCTTCGATAACAATTGTAATCAGGCGTCTGGCCGGTCTTCTGGGAGATGAAAAGATCTAGTTGAAATCCAAAATAACATTTTCAGTGCATCTGGCTTAATCAGAAATTGGGTTTGCCCATAAAAATATATGGTTTTTGCCGGCAAACTAGCTGCCTGAATTAAGGGGGGCTAGAAGCCCCCCTTGGCATTTCAAATCCGTAAATACTGCCGCATTAATTGTGATGAAGCGACAAAAAATAGAGTCCCATTATCCACAATGTTTATGTCCCTTCGTAAAATCACAGCTTATTTCAGTAAAGTTAAAAATGCTATAATTACCTAACACCAATCATCCAAAAGACAGGTAGTACGAGCAACCATTTCATATTTGGACGTTTCACCTGAGATAATTGAACTACCATCTTAAAGAAGGGAACGGAAAGGAGATGGCAGGATGCCTCCTGTAGCCGATGATGCTCCCGGGAGAACAAAACTTTTAATGGGTAATGAGGCGATTGCCCGGGGGGCAATGGAGGCGGGGGTAGGTGTTGCCACTGCTTATCCCGGCACACCGTCAACCGAGATTATTGAAACGTTAGCCAAGGCAGCCAGGAAGCTCAACATATACGTTGAATGGTCAATAAATGAAAAGGTAGCTGTAGAGGCGGCGGCCGCCGCCTCGTTTGCCGGACTGCGAGCTATAACAGCCATGAAGCAAAACGGGCTGGATGTAGCACTGGATTTTCTGGCTAACTCCAATTTGTCTGGCGTAAACAAAGGGCTGGTTGTAGCCGTTTGTGACGATGCCGGGGGGCTATCCGGCACCAATGAACAGGACACAAGATACCTGGCAAAGATGCTGGATTTACCCCTTCTTGAACCGGCCACCGTTCAGGAAGCCAAGGATATGACCAAGTGGGCCTTTGAACTCTCCGAGGAGATAGCCAATACCGTCATTTTGAGAAGCGTTACCAGGATATCTCACGCCAGGGGTAATGTAGTACTGGGCAAACTCCCAAAGGCAGAGAAACAGGCTTATTTTGATACCACACGGGAGCCTTACGAGGGTATACGTGCCGGTGCCCCACAATACCATAAAAAACTCCACGAAAACCTGGCCAAAGTCAGACAAATCTACGAGTCGTCACCCTTTAACTGGTATGTCGGGCCACAAAACCCTGAGCTATTGATTATCACCTGCGGCAGTGGCTGGCTTTACACAACAGAGGCGATTAAACTACTCTCGGCAGAAAAATCGGCGGGTATTCTTAAACTGGGTACCACCTGGCCACTGCCACCGGAGCTTATCAAAAAGCATATGTTAGAAACCGAGCAGGTTCTTATCATAGAGGAGGTAGACGCTTTTCTTGAGAGCAATATTAAAGAGCTGTCAGCCGATATAAAGCTCGGAAAGACCTGGACATTTTATGGCAAAGCCTCAGGTCATACCCATCCCTTCGGGGAACTCAATCCCGACACAGTCATCAGGGCGATAGCCGATATCTTGAGCATAGAATATACCACCAGAGAGCCGCATTACCGGCAGAAATCGCAGGATAATATCCAAAAATATGTAATTCCCCGGGAGCTTCAATTCTGTGCCGGTTGTCCCCACCGAGCCACCTTCTGGGCTCTCAAGAATGCCTTAAAGCTTGATGGCGGTGAGGGTGTGGTGACCGGCGATATTGGGTGTTACACCCTGGGACTGCTCTCAACCGGTTTCTACCAGCTGAACACACAACACAGCATGGGCTCTGGTGCCGGTGTCGCCATAGGATTGGGCAAGCTAAACCAGTTCGGATTTGAGCAACCGGTGCTGGCTACCTGTGGAGATTCTACTTTCTTCCACGCTGCTATCCCGGCCCTTATCAATGGTGTCCATAACCGGTCTGATTTCATCCTGATGGTCTTAGATAACGCTGGTACTGCCATGACCGGCTTCCAGCCTCACCCGGGGACTGAAACGGATGCGGTTGGTGACCCGGTGCCGCCAATAAATATTGAGCGTCTGTGCCAAGGGCTAGGCGTACCTGTAGTCGTTACTGACCCATACGAGCTTCAGGAAACCACCGGCAGGATTCTGGATTTGATAGGTGATAGAGGCAAACCAAGGGTAATGATTTTCCAGCGTGAGTGCGCTCTGGCAAGAGCCAGAAGAGAGAAACCACTCTACAAGATGCAGGTTAACCCTGATAAATGTATCGGTGAAGACTGTGATTGTGCCAGATTCTGTACTCGCGTCTTTAAATGCCCCGGACTGGTCTGGAATAAAGATAGGAAAAAATCCGAAGTAGACGAGGCTATCTGTGTTGGTTGTGGCGTTTGCGCTGATATCTGCCCCCGTTCAGCCATCGTAAAGGAGGAATGCCGGTGAATGTTTCGGAGAATGACCCTCTAAACTTGATTATCACCGGGGTTGGAGGGCAAGGCAACGTGTTAATCTCGCGATTTATTGGTGAGGCTCTCGTCATGAGTGGCTACCAGGTAACCGTCGGCGAGACCTATGGCGCCTCACAGAGGGGTGGGCCGGTTTCAAGTCACATCCGCATCTCCAGGGATACTCAATATGGTGCCATTACCCCAGCCGGACTGGCTGATGTCATCCTTGGTCTGGAGCCAATGGAGTCTCTGCGCATTCTGGGGGCATTTGGTGCTCCGAAGACGTTTGTTATCACCAATACCAGACCAATCCATACCATGGCGGTAGCCACTGGAGAGGCTGAATATCCCGGGCTGGAAAGCATTAAACAGGCCGTAGGTGAACTCTCGCAAAAGGCGTGGTATATAGATGCCACAGAAATTGCAATCAACCTGGGAGTACCTCTAATCGCTAATATGGTTATGCTTGGGGCTCTGGTTGGGCTGGGGCTATTACCTTTAGCCAGGGATAAGATGGAAGAGCAGTTACGCACCAGCTTCAAAGGAGAAAGGCTCGCTTTAAATACTAAGGCTTTTGCCGCGGGTCTTGCCGAAATCAGCCGAGGAAATCAGAGCGCCGCCTGACTTTATTACCGCTTACACCTCGGTTATGATACCGGCACGGTTTTCTATCCGCCGCCACTCTTCATCCACTTCATTTTCAATAGCGGCCAGGCCAGCCTCATTCAGGTGGGTAAAACGCCCCTGCGCTTTGATGTATTCACTCACCGCTATAGTCGTTTTCGGTTGTTGCACCGTCCAGCGAATTCCATCCTCGACCTCAAGGAGTGGAAAGACATGGCTCTGCACCGCCATGCGCGCTAACTTGACGCCGAGGTGAGGCAGGAAACGCCAGCCGGTAGGACAGGGGGCAAGAAGATTAAGAAACCTTAGTCCCCGGAGTGCCCTGGCTTTCAATACTTTTCGGATTAAGTCCTCCGGATAGGCAATGGTAGCTGTGGCAACATATGGAATACGATGGGCGGCCATAATACCCACTATATCTTTCTTGCGTTCCTTCTTTGGTGCTGGTAGCGGCGTGGTGGTTGACCAGGCCCCGGCCGGCGTGGCGCTGCTACGCTGCATACCCGTCATCATGTAGCCCTCATTGTCATAGCAGGCAAAGATAAAATCTTCGTTTCGTTCTGCCGAGGCAGATAGGGCCTGTAAGCCGATATCGTAGGTACCACCATCGCCAGCCCAAACAAGGACAACGGTCTCTTTGTCACCCCTGACATCCAGTGCCGCCCTCATTCCGGTACCCCAGGCTGCCGCGGCAGCAAACAGGCTTCGACACAAAGGAACCTCCAAGGCTCGAGCAAAGTACCCGGAGCAGCTAGCCGGGTTGGTCACCATTACCTTGGGACCAAGAAGTTTAAGTATCTGGCGAAGCAGAGCGGCTCCGGTGCAACCAGCACAGGCAGTATGCCCCGGCGGAGCATATTCTACCTCAGAAACTTCTAATCCAATTTGTTTTAGTGCTTTAAGCCCTTTCATTCGAGTTGCTCCTCCCATGATGGTATGCCTATCCAGATAATTTCATCCCCAGGTTGCTGGTGCACAAAGGCATAATCAATTGCCTCAACAATACGTTCTGGCGTGACACTCAATCCGGCAAGACCGGTGATGAAGCCGAAGATAGGTGGTTGCTTTCCCCCTCCATACATGGCCGCCCTAACCTCAAGCGCCAGAATACCGCTTCGGCCATAGGAGAGACTCCTGTCCATCACTGCCACTTTAGATGCATTTTGTAATACAGCCGCTATCTCCTCTCTGGGAAAGGGACGGAACATTCTTATTCTGGCCAAACCAATCCTCTTGCCCCTCTGGCGCAGGTCATCAACAACATCGTGGGCCATGCTGGCGATTGAAGTCATAGCTACCAGAATGACCTCGGCGTCTTCGGTACGGTAGCATTCAACAGCCTCATAACGGCGACCAAAATGCTTGTCAAATTCCTGACTAACTTCAGTCACTACATCTCTGGCAATTTCAAAGGCATCCTGTGTCCGACGCCGTAACTTGCTCAAGTAGGCGGCTCCAGCGACGGCACCAGGGCTGGCAAAGAAACGCAGGGGATTTGCGGTGTCAAGCTTATACCTGGTTTCTCTTGGGGGAAGGAACTCGTCTACCACTTGTATATCGGGAACGAACACTGGCTCGTAGGTATGGGAGGTCAAGAATCCGTCGTAGCAAACCATAACTGGCAGGCTAACCTTTTCAGCAATTCGATAGCCCTGGATTACGGTATCCATTATTTCCTGATTACTCTGGCAGTAGAATTGCAGCCAGCCAGTGTCCCTCTGTACCAGGGCATCATCCTGCTCGATGGCTATATCTGGTGGAGGACCTATCGTTGCCGTTGGTACCGCCATGACAATGGGACACCTCCCTCGTCCCGCCCAGTGGAGAACTTCATGCATCAGGGCAAGACCCTGTCTTGAGGAGGCAGTGAAAGTACGCACACCTCCGGCTGAGGCAGCTACAACTACCGACATAGCTGAATGCTCCGATTCTACCGGAATAAATTTAGCCTCCAGCTCTCCAGCGGCGATGAGCTCCGAAATTTTCTCGACTATGGATGTTTGCGGAGTAATCGGGTAGGCACTGACTACTTGGACCCGACAGAGCTTGGCAGCATAAGCAACACTGTAATTGCCACTGAGTAGTTCATAGGCGCCCAGCCTTCTTCTTTTTTCTACTGCCATTTGCTTTCTTCCTCCATCACCAGTGCTCCGCGAGGGCATTCTTCAACGCAGATACAGCAACCCTTACAGTATTCATAGTCAATCTCTATTTCTCCTTCAAGGCTCTTCATAGCCGAATCAGGGCATAAAAACCAGCAGGTGTTGCAAAGGTTGCAACGGCCGCAGTAAAAGCAACGCTGTGCTTCTCTAACCATCGCCCCCTTACTTGCCTCAAACTTTGCCTCTTCGAGTTCCTGACGTGGCGCAGGGTCAAAACAACTGACGTTTAAGTCATGATAACTAACCACCGGCTGACTATTTGGGGATGAGGTGATTTCAGCCCCACTAAGCCATAAGTGGATTCCAATGGCTGCCCTCTTACCCGAAGCGACCGCTTGAATGACCGTTGCCGGGCCGGTTTGAGCATCGCCGGCTACAAACATTTGTGGCAAATTTGTCTTTAGACTGTCAGGACTGGCAACGATAGTTCCTTCAGGGTGAGTCTCAACATTCAAACCTTGAAGCAGGGACAAATCGGGAACCTGACCGATGGCAGTGACCACTGTGTCAGCATCCAGATTGAACTCGGAGCCAGAAATCGGTATCGGCTTTTTTCGCCCGGTACTATCAGGCTCACCCAGCTGCATTCGGACACATCGCATACCGGCTACTCGGTTATCCTGAACCAGAATCTCCGTCGGAGCGGCGAGGAACTTGATTTCGATATCTTCACCTAAGGCTGCCTCCACCTCCTCATGGATGGCGGGCATTTCGGCCCGGGAACGGCGATACAAGATAGTTACCCGCTTTGCCCCAAGCCGAGCTGCTACCCTGGCTGAGTCTATGGCAGTATTACCACCGCCAATTACACAGACCTTCTTGCCGAGAACTACCTTATCTCCAGAGTTGAATCGATTTAGTAACTCTACCCCGGAAATAACGCCTTCCGCACCTTCGCCGGGAATGTTTAACTTTAAATTGGTCCAAGCCCCGATAGCAAACAGGACCGCTTTGAAGTCACGAGCGGAAAGCTCGCTTAAGGATAGTTCTCCACCGATACGGGTATTGGTTATTATCTTAACCCCAAGGTTCTTGATGGCTGTTATCTCTTCCTCGACGGTGCTCTTGGGCAGGCGATAATCGGGTATGCCCCAATAGAGCATGCCCCCGGCTACGGGTAAGGCCTCGAAAATAGTAACCCGATAACCGTACCTAGCCAGAAAATAGGCGGCAGTCAAACCCGCCGGGCCGGAACCGATAATCGCTACCTGTTTCCCTTTTGTGGATGAGTCTGAACCGCCAAAACCCTGCCTTAGCCCGTAATCTCCCAAAAGCCGTTCTAAGGGTCTAATCGCAATCGGCTGGTCAAACTCACCCCGATTGCACTCAGGCTCACAGAAGCCGGGGCAAACCCTCCCGGTTATGGCTGCCAGGGGATTAGCTTCCTTCAGGAGTACAGCCGCCTGGCTGGTTTTACCATCGGCAAGCAGCGCCAGATAATCACGGATAGCAATCCCGGCTGGACAGGCATTGGTGCAGGGTGCTGTCCCTTCCCTCACCAGAGGACGCATTACCCGCCAAGTACCGGTCTTGCTCGTCAAGAGGGAAACGGCTTCCCCTTCGACAAACTGCACATGCATCGTCTCGTCTGAAACGTTACTGTGTTTTGTTCCCACTAAAACAAACCCCCTTAACGGTTTGGCATCACCTTTAAAGTGTCGAAAGATTCCCTGGCTGCCCTAACATTGGCCTCTTTACCCGCTGGAACCTCAGTTGCCACCGTCTCAAGTAGAATGTCCAACTTAACCAGATTTACCAGCTTAATGAAGGCACCCAGTATAGCGGTATTAACTATTGGAGTTTGCATCGTGCCGACCCCGTGTTTTACCGCGATGGAACTGGCATCCACCGTGACCACCAGGAAATCGGAAGGAAAATTAAATACCTGCGGGTCTTCAGGGGAGTTAATCAGGATGTATCCCCCCGTTTTTAAGCCCTTGTCTACCTGAGCCGCTTTAGTTTTAATCAGCCCGGCATCGAGAACGACTACATGGTCGGGCCTTTGAACTACGTCCTTCATGTATATGTATTTAGTGTCTATCCTTAAAAAAGCCTGGACAGCGGCTCCTCTTCGTTCAGCACCAAACAGTGGAAAGGATTGCGCAAATTTGCCTTCCTTCATTGCCGCCTTGGCAAGTATGGTGGCGCCAACTACCGCTCCCTGCCCTCCCCTGCCATGAAAACGAATTTCAATCATTCCTCCACCCCCTGTGCCAGGCTAGTATAAAATGCAGCGTCAAGCTAACCGATTAGCGACGTTACTTTATTCTAATGGTGGTCAACCCGTTTTGCTATTTTTCTTTGCTTAAATTCTCCGGCAGCATCAGTCAGCCTACTGGCAGTCGCCTCAAGGAGTTTTTCACCTTTCTCCTTACCTGCCAAAGTTAAGTTTTCTATTACTCCGAACTGGGAATGAGTGCTCCAAGATGAAGAACAACGTTAGTAATGAGAAAAAACATGATTCTTCACCTTAGGCAAAAGTCAGCACCGACCTTGGGTTTTCCACTAATATGGTATGTATCGCTTCATCAGTGATGCCGTGGTCCCGCATCCGGGGCAACACGTTGCTCAGGATATGGGCATAGCCAGCTCCACCATAGTGGCGCAGGGTCATCTTCATGCAGCAGTCCTGCGAGACCAATATCTGGTTTAAGTATCCCCTGTCGATTAGCCTAGAAATATCATCTACCCGCTGCCGGTCATTGATTCGGTCAATACCTGTATGAGGGGTTCTAATGGGTAAATAGCTTTCGTGGCCGAAAGTATCGTACTCAAGATAACAGCCTGCCGTGGCACATTTCTCTACCATCTCAAGGCGTCGGGCATGGTCAAAAATACGACTGTCAATATGACCCATTATGGTACGGCTGAGGTCAGCCCCGGCATCACCCAGGATCTCGATTACTTCAGAGTAGGCAGATTCGTGGCGGCCTGGGTGTATAGTAATGGCCGCTCCCGTGAGCTTTTGCGCCCGGGCACTGGCTCGCAGCACCTTCCGCTCGTTATCCGTCAGTGGCCAGGAGCAGCCAAGCTCGCCGATAATCCCGGCCCGAATCCCACTATCGCCCACCCCTGTCGTAATATCACGCACAATTTCCTGGGTAGTCTCCTCTTCAGTCTTGTTCTCCAGTTCCAATGGATGGGATGGCCCCACATAGTAACCGGAGCCCATAACAATATTAAGACCAGTGGCACGAGCAATGCGTGTTAGCGCCAGCGGGTCTCTGGCTAAGCCGATATTGGTGACGTCAACCAAGCTGTTGCCTCCAGCCTGCTTGTAGAATTGAAGTTCCTTTATTGCTATCTCTTCATCGAATACCTGCAGGTTATCCAGACTATTAACTGAATGATAGCGTACCCAGCCGAAGTTCTCGAGCGTGATTGGCTGGTAAGCCAGTAACTTCTGGCCAGCCTCGGCGGGCTCAGTGAACAGTACCGTTATGTCAACAAGACAATGCTCGTGAGCAAGGGTGATACCAAGCTCATCGGGTGAAATAACCCCCAGTACCGTCTGCACCTTGCCGCTAAGGTCTGCTCTATCCATATTCACTTTCTTCTTTCTTACCTGCAATCAAGGTGTCAAAACATCTGGCGAATACCTGACCAAAGATTTGAAGTAGTTACTTACCGGTGGAATAAAAATAGGCTGATACCCTTTCATCTCAGCAACTACTGCCTCCTGTTCCCGCCTATCCATGGGCTTAAACCTTTCCACCGCATCAAGCACCATTGGCCAGAGACGCACATCGCTAGGCATTGCCACAGTGGTGACTTCCTGGCTCAGTGTATACCAGAGGCATTTGTCAATTTCCGTCTGTTTATCAAAAGGTTCATACCAGGTCTGATATTTATGCGTTGCCTGCCGGTAGGGTTGCCTGGCCAGACTTTTAATGGCGATAATACCAACATCCTTCTTATTCGTAACCTCAAGCAGAGGAACGAAATTATTGAAGTCACTAATGTGTGCCGCATGCAGACGACTTAAGGGAAACATCACGGTATCAAAGTCGAAGCGGTTCAGTGCCTCTATCTGAACATAAGGCCTGTGCCCGGTAATACCGATATGCCTTATTAATCCTTGCTCTTTAGCCTCTAGAATCGCCTCTAATGCACCGCAGGACCCGAGCACCACGTTCAGCGTTTCCAGTTCATCAATACCATGAAGTTGATACAGGTCAAAATAGTCAACCCTTAGCCTCTCCAGAGACCGATTTATACTCTCCCTGGCTTCAGTCTTACTCCTACTCAGTGTCTTACAGGCGAGGAATATCTCTTTACGATGCTTTTCTAACCACGGACCTAAAAGCACCTCTGCCTGGCCATACAGCGGGGCGACATCGAAATGGCTGACACCGTGTTCAATGGCTAACTGGATGGCAGCGTCTGCCTCAGACTGAGTGACATTCCGCAGTGCGGCACCACCCAGGGCAAGCACGCTGCTCATGTGCCCTGTTTTCCCCAGTCTCCTTTTTTCCATAGCAAACCCCTCTGAAAGCATTGGTTAAACCAGCAACTCTGAGTATGTTAAGACTCCCCTTACCTGACTGTCAAGTTTGCCTTCGTTACTTTGTATTATTGCATGCCAGAAGCAATAGTCTTACAATGAATGGGAAATTAAAAAGACAATAGTAAAGGAGGGGTAAGCCGATGAAGTTAAACGACAAAGTAGCCCTAATTACCGGCTCGGCACGGGGTATGGGCAAGGCAACCGCCAAGATATTTGCCGCTGAGGGCGCCGCTGTAGTAGTCAATGCCCTTCATATTGAAGGGGCAAACCGAGTTGCCCAAGAGATTCGAGCCCAGGGTGGGAAGGCGATTGCTATTAAGGCGGATGTCAGCCAGAAAAGTGAAGTTCAAGACATGGTCGCAAAAACCCTCGATAGCTTCGGGGCAATCCATATCCTGGTAAATAACGCCGGTATTTCCCAGAACTGTAGCATACTCGAAACGACCGAAGAGGACTGGGACACGATACATAATGTAAATCTAAAGGGAACATTCCTTTGTATCCAGGCAGTTTTGCCTCAGATGATGAAACAGAAGTACGGTAAGATTATTAACATCTCCTCAGGAGCAGCGCTTGGGGCAAGCACCCCGGGCTTGGGGGCTTATGCTGCCGCCAAGGGTGGAGTTATCTCACTTACCAAGTCAACTGCCAGAGAGGCTGGACCATATGGAATCAATGTCAACTGTATTGCCCCGGGAACGGTAATCACTGAGATACTCTACGTCGGGCGAACTAAAGAGGCGGCAGAAAATTTTATTGCTGACAGAAGAAAGAGTTCCGTTATGGGACGTGTTGGTCAACCGGAGGACATTGCTAACCTGGCTTTGTTTTTGGCTTCAGACGATTCAAGCTTTATGACCGGCCAGACAATCAGTATTAACGGCGGGCGTGGCGACTTAATGTAACAAGGTAGCTATAAAACCAGGGATAATAATTTGATGGAGAGTAATTAATGAAACTGAATGGTAAAGTGGCACTTATAACCGGAGGAGGTCAAGGTATTGGCCAGGCAATCGCTCTTGTCTTTGCCCAAGAGGGCGCCGATGTAGCGGTTAATGCCCTCCATCTTTCAACGGCTGAAGATACAGCCGCAAAGGTAAGGAAACTGGGCAGGAAAGCAGTTGCCATTGAAACGGATGTAGCTGAAATAGAAAATGTTGACAGAATGGTAGACAGGACACTGGATGAACTGGGCAGGATAGATATCCTGGTCAATGCTGCTGGCAGTCGTCCCGAGATAGTTCCCACCATTAAACAGTCACTTGAACAGTTTGACCTGGTGATTAGATCACACCTTCGCGGCACCTATCTCTGTTGCCGTCAGGTAGCACGTTGGATGTTAGAGCACGGGGGAGGGAAAATCGTCAACATTTCTTCTGTAGCCGGCATCAATGCCCACCCGATGCGTACCGGTTACGGCTCAGCCAAGGCGGGTATAATACACTTGACCAAAACATTAGCTGTAGAGTGGGCGAACCAAAATATCAATGTCAACTGTATCGCACCCGGCTTCATTATGACACCGAGAATTGAGTGGCGCGTCAGAGAAGGTATGATGGACCTAGAAACAATTAAAAAACGGGTCCCGATGGGACGACTTGGCGAGCCGAAAGATATTGGCTATGCTGCCCTATTTCTGGTGTCGGACGAGGCTAAGTATATCACTGGCATCAACCTGCTGGTTGATGGTGGTTGGGTAGCCTATGGGTATTATTAGCGCTATCAGGCAGAATCCTTGATGAGCCTACAGGGTACTGCCAACAGATTTCCGGTAAAGACATCGGTTTGCAATCTAGGCAAGACGCATGTATAATTTTAATTGCCGCCATGAACAGGGTTGAAATCTATCGAGCCTGGTGCAAAAAATGTGACATCTGCGTTGCCTTCTGTCCCACAAAAGTCCTGAAGACAGACCAGGCATCTTATCCAGTCCTAATTGACCCTGAAAAATGCACCGGATGCAAACTCTGCGAGATGAGATGCCCTGATTTTGCCATAGTCGTGTATAAAGATGAGAAAAGTCACACCAGAGCAAGTGCTTCTTCAAGGCAATGAGGCCTGTGTCAAGGGCGCCCTGATGGCCGGTTGCCGCTTCTTTGCTGGATATCCAATCACTCCAGCCACAGAGATTATGGAGATTATGGCCCGGGAGCTTCCCAAGGCTGGAGGGGTCTTCATTCAAATGGAAGATGAGATTGCCAGCCTGGGTGCCGTCCTCGGTGCTTCCCTGGCCGGCTCCAAGGGTATGACGGCCACCAGTGGGCCCGGGTTTTCCCTGATGCAGGAGCACATCGGTTACGCCTGCATGGCCGAGGTTCCCTGCGTTATTGTGGACGTGATGCGGGCTGGTCCAAGCACCGGACTGCCCACCCAAGCCTCCCAAGGCGATATAATGCAGGCTCGCTGGGGAACCCACGGCGACCACCCGATAATTGCCCTTGCCCCCTCCTCAGTTTACGAGTTCCTCGAGCTAACCATCCAGGCTTTTAATCTCTCCGAGAGATACCGTACCCCCGTTATTATCCTCGTCGATGAGATGATAGCTCATTTGCGGGAAGGGATAGTTCTACCCAGCGAAAGGGATGTAGAGATTGAAGAAAGACCCAAACCAAGGGTTCCACCCGAGTGGTATCTTCCCTATGGCGACCCGGGCACCGGTGTTCCGCCTATGCCTGCCTTTGGGGAAGGATACCGTTACCATGTGACCGGCCTGTACCATGATGTACGGGGTTACCCTACCACCCGAGCAGATGAGGTTGAACCTTTGATTCGGCGACTTTTCTCCAAGATATCAAAGGATTTTGGTCGCTTGCAGTGGTTTGATTCCCTTTATACCGATGACGCCACCATAACCGTAATATCCTACGGCTGCGTTGCCCGCGCCGCCTTGCAGGCGGTCAAGGAAGCCCGGGAAAAGGGGCTTAAGGTAGGATTCATCAAGCTTAAGATTCTGTGGCCCTTCATGCGCCGTACCATAACTGAAATTCTAACCAACTCCCAAAAGGTGCTGGTTCCAGAGATGAATATCGGACAGATTTCCCGCGAAGTGAAGCGTGTCAATCGAGGTAAGTGCGAAGTGGTCACTTTAAACAGGGTGGATGGCACACTGATAACTCCCCCCCAGATACTCGAGACAATTGAGGAAATGCTCCCATGAAAGAAACGACCGAGCTTATCCATACCTATCTTCGTTCGAGCAAGAAATTCCCACACATCTGGTGTGCCGGCTGTGGGATTGGTATTTTCATGAACGCTCTCCTGAGGACGATTGACCGAATTGGCTACAGCAAAGACGATATAGTTTTAGTCTCAGGCATTGGGTGTTCCGGCCGACTTCCGGTTTACGTTGATTTTAACACGCTGCACACCACCCACGGCAGGGCGCTCACCTTTGCTACCGGAATAAAGCTGGCTAAACCACGTCTCAAGGTCATCACCGTAATGGGTGATGGCGATGCCATTGCTATCGGAGGCAACCATCTCATTCACGCCGCCAGGCGTAATACAGAGATTTCTTGCTTTGTGATTAACAATTCCGTCTATGGAATGACCGGGGGACAATGCTCTCCCACCACTCCCCACGGGGTGAAAACCACCTCCTCGCCATACGGAAACCCTGAATCTGATTTCGATATCAGCCGTATTGTAGAAGCCGCCGGTGCCGCCTTCGTTGCCAGGTCAACCGTCTACCACACTCGCCTCCTAGACCAGCTTGTGGCTAAAGCCCTGAAGAAAAAAGGCTTTGCCATGGTGGAAGTAGTCTCTCAATGTCCTACCCACTCCAGCCGCTGGCTTGGGCTGGACTCCCCGGCCGAGATGATGAAGTGGCAAAAAGAGAACGCCGTAACCGTGGAAAAGGCAAGGAGGCTTAACGAGGAGGAACTCAGGGGCAAGATAGTGATTGGTATTCTGGCGGATAGAGACAGGCAGACCTGCTATGAAAGATACGAACAACTGGTCTCAGAATAACTCAAGGTTTGAAATAAGGGTCGCCGGTTCCGGTGGGCAGGGTATAGTGCTGGCTGGCATAATCCTGGCGGAGGCAGCAATTTCAGATGGCAAGCATGTTGCCCAGAGCCAGAGCTACGGCCCGGAAACAAGAGGTGGCACCTCAGTTTCCGAGGTAATTTTGAGTGACAGTGAGATTACCTATCCCCGGGCTGTAGAGCTGGACCTGCTGGTTGCCTTAACTCAAGAGGCCTGTGACCGGAATTTACCAGATGTGAAAAAGAATGGGCTGGTCATAGTGGACTCAGACCTGGTTCATAAGGTCTTCTGGGAAACAATGGTAAGTTTACCCTTCGGGCAGATAGCCCGGAATGTAGGACAGGAGAGGGCAATCAACATGGCCGCCCTCGGTGCCATAGCCTCTTTCTGCCCTTACCCCTCCAGTATTTCTTTAACCAAAGTCATAGCCAAAAGGCTCCCTCCATCCAAGGTAAAAGCCAATACCCTGGCCTTTAATGAAGCCTTGAAGCTAGCCGACAAATTGAAGGCCGACCTCAAGCCAGTCGATATCAAGGAGGAGTTTGAGATTTAGTCCAGAGGCTAGAGAGTTAGACACTCGCCTCAAACTGGACAAAAGGAGTGCCATATGGAGTTAAAGCATCGAAGCAAGGCTGTAGTTGAAGGGGATGAAAGGGCTTGCCAGCGGGCTTATCTGCGTGATTTAGGTCTTTCCGATGAAGAAATAGCCAAGCCTTTTATCGGCATTATCAACTCCTGGGCGGAATTCCACCCGGGCCATATCATTCTACGGATGTTTGCTGAGGAAGTTAAAAAAGGCGTCCTGGCCGCCGGGGGTGTTCCTTTTGAGTGCAATACCATCGCCCTCTGTGATGGTCTCTGCATGGGACATGACGGTATGAAATGGGTTCTACCGAGCCGCGAACTAATCTCCGACTCGGTTGAAATACTGGCCAATGCCAACAGGTTCGATGCCCTGGTACTGATCGGCGCCTGCGACAAAATAGTTCCAGGGATGTTAATGGGAGCGGCCAGGGTAGATATTCCCACCATCATGTTTACTGGCGGCGCAATGTTACCTGGCTATATCCCCTCTGAAAAAAAGCAAATCCTCTCGACAACCGCCCGGGAATACCTGGGTAAATTTCACCGCGGGGAAGTAACCAGAGAAGAGTTCCTGGAGGTAGAATGTTCAGCCGCTCCTACCTTCGGTTCCTGCGCCGGTATGGCAACCGCCAACAGCATGAGCTGTCTTGCCGAGGTGCTCGGCATGTCCCTGCCCGGCTGCGGTACAGCCCCGGCAGTGGAGGCCAAGAAAAGGATTTTAGCCGTACAGACCGGGAAGCAAATCATCGAGGTCTTAAAATCCGGACTCGTACCAACAAAGATTATGACCAAGGAGGCTTTAGAAAACGCCATAACCGCGGCGATGACACTCGGGGGTTCTACCAACTGCATCCTGCACCTGCTGGCGATTGCTGAAGAGCTTGGACACCCGCTTTCACTCAAAGATTTTGACCTGATTAGCCGGAAAACACCCCACATTACTGATGTCTGGCCCTCGGGGAAATACTTCATCGTCGATTTGGAACGAGCCGGTGGCATCCCGGCGGTGCTTAAAGAAATAGAGCCACTGCTTAATACGAATGTTATCACCATCACCGGACAAACCCTTGGCGAAAACATCAAGCATGCCAAGGTCTATAACCGAGATGTCATCCTGCCGAGAGATAACCCGGTGCACAAAGAAGGCGGCATTGCCGTTCTATATGGGAACCTAGCCACCGAAGGTGCGGTAGTCAAGCAATCCGCCATGGCGGAGGAAATGAAGGTTTTTGAAGGACGCGCCAAGGTTTATGAAGCTGAAGAGGATGCGATGCAGGCAATGCTTTCGGATCAAGTCGTGCCGGGTGATGTGGTCGTCATTCGCTATGAGGGCCCCAAGGGTGGGCCCGGGATGCGTGAAATGCTGATGCCGTCCGCAACTTTGGTGGGTTTGGGCTTGGGCAACTCTGTCGCCCTGGTGACCGATGGCAGATTTTCCGGAGCTAGTCGCGGGCCTTGTGTGGGGCATGTTTCGCCCGAAGCAGCCGATGGCGGCTCAATAGCACTGGTTAGAGATGGTGACCTCATTTCCATCAATGTCCCCGAGCGTCGTCTGGAACTGAAAATTCCGGAAGAGGAGTTAAAAGAGCGCCGTCAAAAATGGTCAGGCCCCAAGCTGAAAGAAAGCCGGGGGTATCTCAAGCTCTATGCTGAAAACGCCTCCCCCTCGCACCTAGGGGCCAGGCTCAAGAGATAGAAACCAGTATTTCTCCCCATAGATACCTAACCCAGGATGATATCATCCAGGAGCCGCTTCGGCACATGGTGTACGTCTTCACTGTCCCGCCAATACTTGATATCTCCATCAGTTCCAAGAGTTTCGAGCACCACCTTCTCCTTGGGCTTACCAAGTGCCAAGACAAGAAGAATCTCATAACGCGGCGGTATCTCAAGAGACTTTCGAAGCCCATCCTTCCGTATTGCAGCAAGGATGCAACCACCCAGACCCTTTTCGGTGGCACCCAGAAGAATACTTTGAGAGGCTATTCCCTGGTCACTAACGACAGACTGTCTTATCTCCGTGTCCCCAAGCACAATGATATAGGCTGACGGCCTCTCTCCTTCGGAGGGCCCCGGCCAGTCCTTTAGATAGTTAGCCCAGGTAAGATGCTCAAATATTAAGGCATTCTTTTGCGCTCCACAGGAAAGGATATATTTAAGTGGCTGCCAGTTACCTCCAGATGGAGAAAGCCGTGCCAGCTCAACCAGCTCTTTCAATGTAGCGATATCTATGGTGGCTTCCTGATAGAATCTCCGGTAACTTCTACTTTTGACTACTAAATCCTTTATCATCAATAACCTCCATAATTTGTATCTAAACCCAAATATAGTATCTGGATTTCTCCAGCCACACGTCCTGTATTTTTATCCTTAAAAGTTACAGCTGGTTTAGAGCGCGTTCGGCACACTCAAGCGTCCGGTCAATATCCGCCTCGGTAAGGGCAGAACAAATATACCACCTCCCGACATACATGATGAGAACACCCTCCTCAGCCAGAAGCTCAAACCACTTTTGTTCCCTACTTATGTCTGCCTCCGCAAAATCACTAGGGGTGTAAGCGACTTCTTTGTCCAATTTGACCAGGCGGGTGGTGAAGGCACCCCTTGTACCCTGAATGAATATAGGTATACCGAGCCTTTGGCTAATCTCCTTAAAACCATCCATCAATGGTTTCTGGATACTATCAATTTTCCTATAATAGGCACCGTTATCCTTCTCGAAGATTCCGATGCTGGCCAGAGAGGCTGCTACTCCAAGGGGATTTGCGGGATAAGTTCCGCCTATCAGTACTTTGCGCTCTAGAATAAGATCCATAATTTCTTTCTTACCAGCAACCACTGAGAGTGGAAGCCCTCCGGTTATAGCCTTACCGAAGGTGGCAAGGTCTGGGGTCACACCGAACAGTCCCTGGGCGCTATTCAGTGCCACTCTAAAACCGGTGATTACCTCATCAAAACACAGCACTACCCCGTATTTGGTACAAAGTTCCCTAACCCTTTCCAGATACCCGGGGCGAGGTGGGCAACAACCACTGTTAATGAGGATAGGCTCCATGATGACCATCGCTACCTCTTGACCATACCTTTCCAGAACCCCTTCCAATACTTCAATATCATTCCATGGCAAGAGAAAACTTTGCTTGAAGGCTTCCTGGTCCCTACCTTCAGTTCGCCTGGCCTTTTCACTTTCCAGCGGGAAGGGCTTACCCCTAGCGCTGTCATTGAAGGCTCCACCCAGAACATTATCCAGCCATCCATGGTAATGCTCTTCAAAACGAATGAAATAGCGCCTGCCTGTGTAGGCTCGGGCGAGTCTGAGAGCAAGTTGAACCGCCTCTGACCCGGTGGTTGCCATATAAATTTTCTCAGCACACGGGATATGCTGGACAAACTTTTCGGCTAGTTTTACCTCCAGCACTCCCTGCTGATAGGAATTGGACATCAGGGTATAAAGAGTGTCTAACTGATTTTTCAAAGCCTGGATATATTCTGGATTGCTGTGCCCAAAAACAGCCGGGCCAGCCGATAAGGCAAAATCTATGTATTTTTTCCCATCAGCATCCCAGAGATGAGCATCTTCACCCCTGATTATGAACCTTTTGGCAAAACCGGACTTGACAAAATTAGTGTGAGCCCCCACCAGCACCTTCATGGCACGCTGGCTCAATTCCATATTCGAGGCCATCCTAAAGCCCCCCCTCTTTTCTTGAAATACACGGAAGGCATCCTGCCTAATAGCTAGTCATGTTTCACATAATCATCCGGGCGCTGGAAAAGCTCAAAGATAACTCCACCTGTTTCATTAGTTCCAAAGTAGGTGGTACCACCGCCATTGGCAAACCTTACCTTGAAAAGGATCTCATATCCTTTCTCAACCAGTTCAGCCTCTGCCTTATCGATGCTCTCCACAAGAAAAGCCACATGGCTAATACCCTCGCCTTTATCTTCCAGGAACTCTTTCCAGATTGAGCCCTCTCCTGTAACCGGCTCAATTAACTCAAACCTTACCTGTCCAACGTGAGCCATTCTTATTTTTAACTTGAGGTCATCAGCCGGCTTACCCCGCAATATCCTTTCCTTGGGGCTTGGGGTCAAACGTTCAAATGGTCCTAGACCCAGGGATTCATAGTAATCAGCGACCTTGTCTGCATCCCTGACAATGAATCCAATGTGATGAAATTCTGAGAACGGTGATTTTCCTGACTCAACTTTGTCCATGTTGTCCCCTTTCTATAATAGTTTTTAGCTTAGTCTTCCCCTATGCACAGTCAATACCGCCGGCCGAGCCCGATGTCAAGGAATCCGAACTTACTTGCACTTCAACTTTTCTTTGATAGATTTATCTCATACTAGATTTTCCGAAATATCCAGCTTATGAGATAGCTCCACAGTTAATCTTCAATCCGCTCCAGTTTGAAAACTACCGGCCTAACACCATCTGTGCAGCATGAGAGCATAGCACCCTTCTCTTTAATAAAAGGGAAATCACCACCGAGGCGGAGGTGGACAATGTCCCTCTGGATGTCAGCAAACGCCCAGGAGCAGAAACCGTCTGGGAGGTTGCCATCAAAGATGAATTCTTGACCTACCTCTAACCTGTCACACTCAGGAGCATTGGTAAAACCCACTGGAGGATTTTCGCCAAACATGTCCTTGTTACTCACCTTCTTGACGACAGTTATTTTCACCTTGTTCATTTAAACCCCCCGTATTTATAAAATAATGGATCCGATAAGAATCAAGGTTAACACTCAGTTTGCTGACTGTCAACTCTGGAATGTACCCCTGAAACTGGACATATCAGGTTAGGAAGGTCTGGCAGGGTCGGAATATCCTGTAACGAGGGATAGAAAGAATCTTGCCATGAGGAAACAAAGAAGTTTTAGATTAGAATTCAAGAGACAGGTTATTGAGGGGTTAATCAGTATGGAGAGCCGTCCTGCCCAGCTCTGCCCGTAATCTAGGGCAAATTGAAGCCGGATGAAGGGGATGGCTTCACACCATCCTCTCCAAGAAGCCTTGGTTAAAATTTACTAACGCCAAGGTACTATAACCGATAATATTGACAAATCCACCAACAGGACTACAATAAAAGCCTCAACACATTGAATACTGATATTTTTGCGTTAGAGGAACCAGATAATGAAAAGGCGATTATTCATACTGAGCATCATTGCCATATTGACCATTTCGACGGGATGTTCTTCTTTGCCTGCTCAAGAAACAACCCATCCTCCTGCTCCTACACCCACACCTGTACCCGCACCTACACCGGCCGATTTAGAACGAGAGGAAATTATCTCCTTCACCCGAGACATGCTTGAGATTGAGGCTAAAAGAAACGAATTAAACGCATATTGGGAATTGCGGGTGCCACGGTCAAAATATGGTCCTGCTCAAAGATCTTTTATGGGGGCACACTATCTCGATGGGGTTTCACAGGATGACTTCGAAAAATACGCCTTACCATTGGTTGAAGTTGAGGGAATGAAATCTTTGCGAAACAGAGTGTTATTTTTAGATTACCCCCAATCTATGCAACCTATTAAGGATGCCTTCAATTATGTCTATTCCTCGGAAGTTGAGTTAGCCGAACGTGAATTCCAGCAAGGTGAAGAATATTGGCCGTTTGTGCCATTTATCGGAAATTGGCTAGTGGTACCTAAAGTTAATCAATATAATATTGAGTTTTGGCAGGAGCAGCAATTCCCAACGGCATCCCCATTTCTGAATCATCCTTGGGTAAAGCTTCAACTATTGCGCAGGGAAGTTTATACCCGCTGGGCAGAAATTCTCCGACAGCACGGCATTGACCCTGCGGAAGAGGGATTTACTGAGTTGGTTGAGCTGGAGTAAGGGGGAACTGGTAGTTTGGTTTAACTTGCCGCCAACTTTAACTTAGAAGGTGGCATAATTTATGGGGGTAGGCCAGTCAACTCGGGTTGGCTGGCCATAGCCCGCTGCATTGCCTCAGGCAGGAAAACATCCTTAACCTCGGCTAATGTCGCCCTGACCTAACCACGGTTCCTCTGATTGGCGCACCTGCCAGAGAACTTACTCTAATACCACGTCTTCCTCTTGAGCCAAGAAAGATTCGTTACAATCAGCCTTGATGCCTTTCGATTCTCCGCAGTCTCGAATCACTGCTACCAAAGTGATGGGCTATCTCATGCCTTACCACCCTTTGCACCTGGGCAATAATCTCAGTACCATTCCTGCTTATGGATTCAATCGGCTTTCTGAATATGGTTATCTTATCTGGTGGTACCAGCCCATAGCCTCTACCGCGATCTGTCAATGGTACCCCTTCATAAAGACCAAGCAGTGTTCGACTTCGCCTGATTTCAGACTCGTCCAGCTGAGCAGCGGTTGGGCTATCCTCCACGACAACATCAATGTTCTGTAACCTAGCCAGAAACTCCTCAGGCAAATCCTCAATTGCCTTCTTAACCAGCAACTCGAATTTTTCCCTATCCACCGAACAAAACACTCCTAATCTTCTCAGTTACCAGTATCAACCTAATTAACTCCAAATCTTATTATATGACAAAACTAACAATTATTCAGATGTTTATCACTGTTACGGATATGCTTGCTGAGGTGACTGTTAGTTGTCCCTTCACACTTCTGATTGGCAGAAATCATCTTGCAATTCGAATATTAAGCCGTTAAGCTTAAAGTGAACCTACCGGAGAATTACGGGAGGCGTGTATGCTGGAACAGAAGCTAGGATTTATCGGGCTCGGGGAAATGGGTAGACCTATGGTAAAGAACTTGCTCAACGCCGGTTATTCGGTAACCGTATGGAATCGAAGTCAGCCGGGCATTGACGAGTGCGTCGGTTATGGAGCAGCCACCGGGATTTCGCCCAGGGATGTCGCCGAGAAGTCCGACGTGGTTATCACCATGGTGACAGGCTCCGAGGATGTCAGGGAGATTATACTCGGCCCCAACGGTGTGACTGAGGGGGCACGTCCGGGAATGATACTGATTGACATGTCCACAATATCGCCCAGGGTCTCAAAAGAGATTGCCGATAGATTATCCCGGAAAGGGGTTAAGATGTTGGATGCTCCGGTGAGTGGCTACGACGTGGGAGCGAAAGCCGGTACCTTGGCAATAATGGTCGGTGGACCAGAGGATACCTTCCAGAAATGCCGCCCAATCTTTGATGTGCTTGGAGAAAATATCGTCCATATGGGAATAGAAAACGGCGCTGGTCATGCCACCAAACTATGCAATCAGTTACTCTGTGGGTTGGGTGTTCTGGCAGTATGTGAAGCGTTTGCCCTGGCAACAAAATCAAACCTGGACCTGGAAAAGATGTTCTCCGTAGTCAGAACCGGCGTTGCCGCCTCTCCGTTGCTTGAGCGATTTGGTGCAAGAATACTTGAAGATGATGCAACGGTCGCTGGAATATCGAGCAAGACAGACCTGCTGAAAAAGGACCTGGGCTTGATCGTGGAAGCTGCCCGGGATGTCGGAGCATCTCTGCCCGGCAGCACTTTAGCGGAGCAACTCTACAGCAGGACTGGAACCGAAGAACTGCCAGAAAGTGGTGTCGTGGGGCTAATGCTCTCTCTTGAAAGATGTAAGCAAGCCAATTGAGCCTAGAGAGTGATATGCCCTAAAATCTTAACTTGCCTGATACACCCAGGGTAAACCTGATCCCTGGTTGGTTCTCCACTATTCCCCTTGATAAACCTAACCCTCAGTGTCCTTTCGATGGGCTGGGTTAACTGCCACCGGTCTCACTTGAGGGCAGCTTAAACAGTTGCCTCGGATTCTCACTCAACATTCTTCGAGCGAGGCTAATAGCTTCATCTTCCGTCATGTAACCTTCAGCAACCTTCTCGGAGAGAACGTGAGTTACAACCTGGCGTGCCATACGTGAGTGCCCATAGGCCATCTCCACCGTCTGAGCATCCCCGCCGAAAGCCATTATTTTGCTACCCGGCACAGTCTCTATCAGTTCGTGGAGGAGGAGCCTCCCTATCTGGGGTGAGATGATATATACCCAGGCAAGGTCAGCGTATACATTGGCAAAGTATTTGGCCAGAGTTGCCCATTCGTGGATGTAGGGGTATCCTCCGTGGAACAGGTCAAATTTTGCCTCGGGATACTCAATAAAAAGGTTCACCAGATGAGTGGGGTCGGCATTGGCGATTATATTCAGGTTCCCTTCCTGGAGACCGGTGTGTATTTGCAGGGGCAGCTCCGCCTCAATTGCCGCCCGTATCACCTGGTGCATCATGTAGTCCTGAAGCGGTTTGGCTTCAAGCCAGGAGATACCCTCGCCAAGATGGCTTGAAATCCGGTTGAAGATTACCTCGGCCTCGTGACGGGTTACCCTGTCGTACTGCAGTGTCCGCCGGTAGGCGAGGGCGCTCTTGATACCAACCGTACCATTGGCGATGTATTTCTCCATTTCCAGCCGCATCGCCTTTACCAGGTCGTCCAGAGAGTGTATTGCTGTTCCTGTTTCTTTTTCCAAACGGCCAAGCTCAAGTCGGGACTGCACGGTGATGAAATCATCGAGACGCATTATTGGAACAAACAGTTCCCGGTCAACATCAGTAGCCTGGATATCAATGACGGAGATGTCAATCTTGGCCCTTTCCTTCAGGATGTGGCGGTACCAACCCGGTCGTCTTGAATCAGTGATGGCCTGCGATAGCTTAAGGTAAGTGTTTCGATTCAAATCATCAATACCAAATATTTCCCTGATAACGATTAAGGTCTGCCTGGCATAGGCAGTGTTGCGTATTGCCTCCCAGAAGGGCTCCATTGCCTGCCAGCGTTCCTCAAGTGACATATCCTCGCGCTCTGGCTCGGGGACATATTTATAACGCCCGCTCCGTTTAAGATAAGCTACCTGATAGCGATGCATCGGGAGACGAACTGCCTCCAAGAGACGCGGGGACATCCCGGCTGACCTCAAGTCGCTGGTGTTATAGTGGCCAAAGAGATAGCTGAAGTCCACAGCGTACTCGTTGCGGTCTGCCTCGGTCATAATATGCTCATGGGTATCTACAATGCAGACCTTCTCTACCTCCACCCTTATCCTCTCGTTAATCTGGTTCATAATTACTCCTTTCCATGGTAGTATCGTGCCATGCTGTGCTCAATATGTCACATTCTCAACTGTCTCCTACCTATTCAGGTCGATTAGAATCAGTCTTAAAGCCCGTTCTGCGGCATCAGCCACAAGCTCTTCCGCACTTGCCATCACTTGCCTCAGGCTGATGGCACCAGGAGCAATACTTAAGACTGCATTTATTCCATGGTCATAAAACTCGCTACAATCACCGGCTATCTCACCGACAATAGCCACCACCGGGATTTTAAGCTTCTTCGCCCTCCTGGCGACACCTGAAACTGCTTTGCCATAGAGCGTCTGTGAATCGATTCTGCCCTCGCCGGTGAGGACCAGATCGGCTCCCCTCAGGTGGTTATCAAGCCCTACAGCCTCACTCACGATTTCTATACCTGACTCCAACCTAGCACCCAAGAAGGCTACCAAGCCCGCTCCCAGTCCGCCGGCAGCCCCAGCCCCAGACATATCCGCGAGTTGAACCCCTAAATCCCTCTTGATTATCTCGGCGTAATGAGATAAGGCTTCATCCAACCTCTGGCACATCTCCCTGGTAGCCCCCTTTTGTGGGCCATATACCATCGATGCTCCCTGCTCTCCACACAGAGGGTTAGTAACATCACCGGCCACAATAACCTCACATAAGGCCAAGCGAGAATCCAGGCCGGAGATATCCACCCGTCTTAAATTTACCAGTGCCGCTCCCCCCAAAGGAAGCTCACACCCCTGGTCATCCAAAAACTTTACGCCAAGAGCCTGTGCCATGCCAGCACCCCCATCGTTGGTAGCACTGCCCCCAATGCCCACAATCAACCTGCGGCAGCCAAAATCCAGGGCAGCCCGTATTAGCTCTCCTGTGCCATAGGTGGTCGCGATTAAGGGATTTAGTTTTTTCTCTGGCACCAGTGTAAGCCCCGATGCCTTTGACATCTCCACAACACCTGTGATTCCGTCACCTAAAATTCCCCACGTGGCTATAACCTTCTTCCCCAGAGGCCCAGTCACCTTAGCGGTCATAATCCTGCCCCCGGTACTGCAGACCATGACATCCACCATACCATCGCCACCGTCAGATAACGGCACCATAACAGTTTCAACTCTGGGAAGAACACGCCTTATGCCTGAGGCTATGGCCTTGGCTGCGTCCTGAGCACTAAGGCTCCCCTTGAAGTCTTGAGGAGCAATCACTATCTTTAAAATCTTTGTCATTTGTCTTGAGCGTATTATATAACAATTTGGACGGAATTTATTTGGCTATGACAAGTCAACAATTCAAGTTTTTGTCATCTTCATTTTAAGTTCGAGTGGCTATTGACAATGGCGAAACGAGTAACTTTTTGTTCTAATCAAAAAGAAGTGGAATGAAGAGGAGGCAGAAAATGGACTGGCTAATAAAGTTCTGGTGTCGAGTAGATATTTTCATTTGTGGAGCCGGTATCCTGGGAAATGTGCTTTTACTCATTGGGCTTGTAACTGCTGCCCTAGACATTAGTATTGCCGGCTTTACCCCCATAGTCTGGATATTACTGGCATTTATTCTATATGTAACCATGATTTTCTCCGCCGTACTCCGAATTATGACCCGTTTGGAATCCAGACAGTAGCTTGGCAGCGATTTTACCTGATAAGGATAAACCGGAATACCCGTCGGGAAAAGCCTGGTCAGGTTTCACTGACTAGCCCACCTAATGTGCAAAGACCAGATGGTATTTGACTGGCACAATAACTAGCAGTCCTGCGTTATTACTCGAATGGCTTATTGGCACGGCTCAGGTAAAGACTCCAATTATGTAACCCAGACGGCCAACTTGCATAATCAGATAGACCCTTTTCTTCAAACGGAATATGTTCCCCCTTTGAGAGGAAATTACCGGAATCATTGCGAGCGAAAGAAAAACATGGTCGAAATGCCGACGCAAAGCAATACTTATCAAGAAAGGCAAGGGGTCCATGAGCATAACTGTAGAGTAGATGGCTACAGATACCAGCGCCGCCAACGATAACGCCAAAGGCGGCGGAAATCGAACATTCTATCCGAATGAGCCTGAAGAAGGCTCGAACGGTTACTGCGTCAATTATGAAAGAGTTGGCTTTAGATAACCAGCAGAAACGTTAGCACGGCTAAGATTAAAAACAGTACTCCTATAAATCTGCCCATGATAGGGGCTTTTATAACATTTGCCAAGAAAACTCCAACTTGCGCACCTACTATAACGCCTGGTACTGTAAAGACAAGAATAGAGATGACATCGGTAAAGATAGATACATTTCCTTCCCTAAACAAGAAATAGGCATGGAAAGACGACCCGACGGCGGCACTCACGGCAACAAGGAACACAGAGGTAGCCGATGCCGCAGCCACCGGAAGCTTCATTTTCTTGAGAAAATTCAGCTCACTCATTTCTCCAAGCCCTGCAGATATCATACCCACCAGTAATCCCCCAAAGAAACTGGTCAACTTGATTATCGGAGTTAGGACCCGCCTGCCAGTAACACCGCCGACTCCGGTACAACGAGGGTCCTTGGGCAAACATTCCTTGCCGGCAACCAGAAATTGATAGGCCAAATAGACGAGTAATAGTACCAACATAACCTGCAGAATGAAGGCAGGAACTATCCTCCCTAAAATAACACCAATCATGGTCGCTGGAACGGTAAATACGATAATCTTTCTTACGATACCGAAGTCAATTTCTTTCTTACGCCAATAACCGATTACGCCGCTAGAGAATCCAAAAAACTCGATAACAAGTCCAGCTCCTAGTGCTATGAGAGGATCCAGTTTCAGCACCAACATAAAGAAGGGTGCAAACAATATGGCACCACCGATACCAGCCATCATGGCGATAGTGGCAATGCCCATAGCGACAAAAAACATAAACCAAAGGCCAGGGTCAATCATAGTAATATACTCACTCCGCCAAATATTATCTATAGTTCATTAATTAGTCTCGAAATTGACGCCGGATCACCTTGCTCAACATGAATTCTGATAACTCTCCGTCCAAGGGTCTTAAGTGCCTCAAAATCACCTAGGGCCTGGGCATCGGCGACGACGCCAAAGGTGTAGGGTTTACCTGGAACCGGTATTTGCTCTTCGTGGTCAGTGACAAGTTGAAGAAACAAGCCGCTATCAGGTCCACCCTTGTGCAACTGGCCCGTAGAGTGTAAAAAACGAGGTCCGTAGCCAAGGGTAGTGGCGACATGGTATCGCTCCGCCACCTGGCGACGAAGGTCAGCGAACACCCCGTCTATCTCCGGCGTTTGACGAAGGTAAGCCATAATAGCCAGATATTTGCCCTTGCCAGTTTCAGCTAACAGGTCAGCTAAGGTGCCGGCAGTTTCCTGTCGAGGCAGATGACCAGTGGCGACATACTCTTTTAGCAGGTGCTCAGTGGCGTCTTTGGCTCGTTGTACATCGGGCTGATTAAAGGGATGGATGCCCAAGATTGCCCCGGCAATGGCAGTGGCAAACTCCCAGCGGTAGAATTCAGCGCCGAGGTCATACTTATCTCTCATTCCGAGCACCACGACCGGCTGCCCTGAAGCTTTTATCTTTTCCACTGCGGCATCAATAGCCGAGTTATCATCGCTTCCCAGGCGAAGGTAGATAAAAAGGCGGTCATCATCGTAACCACTTGGTTCCACCAGTGGCTCCCCGGCAACCGGGATGATACCTTTGCCCTCTTTACCAGTGCTTTCAGCGATAAGCTGTTCCACCCATAGCCCGAAACCCTCTACGGCGGGTGATGTTATCAGGGTAAGTTTGTCCCGCCCTCTAAGGGTTAAGGTGCCGATATAAGCTCCCAGCCAGGCGCCTGGGTTTTCGTGCGTTGGCACGCAAGAAGCACAGCTCTCCCGCATCCCTTCAGCGCGGTCAAGCAGTGTTTCAATATCGACCCCAACCAGCACCGCCGGTACCAGCCCAAAGTAAGATAGGACAGAATAGCGCCCGCCAATGTCTGCCGGGTTCAGGAATACCTGCCGGAAGCCTTCTTCCTCCGCCAGCCTCACCAGCGGCGTCCCCGGATCCGTAATGGCAACGAAATTTCTGCCTGCCCTTTCTTTGCCTGCTGCCCGTTCAACCAGACTGTGGAAGTACCAAAAGAGAATGAGTGGTTCGGTAGTGGTACCGGACTTCGATGAAACCAAGAACAGGGTGCGCGCCGGATCAATTGCATCGGCAACCGCCTGAATCCAAGCAGGCACGGTTGAGTCCAGAACAATTAGTTCGGGATAACCGCCGGTACCGCCAAAGACCTGGTGCAAGACCTCAGCGCCCAGACTACTACCCCCCATACCGAGCAAAACGACATGGTGAAAACCGTCATCTTTCACCTCTTGAACGAAAGATATAAGAGCGGTTACCTGTTCAGACATTATGTCGGTAACCGTAAGCCAACCCAATCGATTGGCGATCTCAGTGGGGTCCTGGTGCCAAACGGTATGGTCTTTACGCCATATTCGCCTGGTCACCTCCTGACGATCAAGTCTTGCCAGGGCGGCTTCAACATCGCCGAGATATTCATCAATGCTGACCCCGGGGTGGGCATGCTCAGCCGCCAGTAGCCTTACCTTCTTCTCCTCAATACCGGAAAGCAGCTTCTCAAAGGAATTGGAGAAGGACTTGATGCCGTCAGCGAGCAATCTGCTGGTTACCTCTTTAAGACTGACCCCGGCTTCCTCAAGTGCCGCCAGCGTCTGCTCCGCCTGAGTCAGGTTTTGCTCAAGTGCTGGCTCAGCCCGGCCGTGCTCCAGAAAAGCATTGATTGTCGCCAGGGGCATGGTGTTGATGGTGTCAGCACCAATTAACGGTTCGACGTATATGATGTCGCTATATGCTGGATTTTTGGTTCCGGTGCTTGCCCAGAGTGGGCGCTGCACCCTGGCCCCCTTCGCTTTTAACATCGTGAAACGCTCACCGTAAAAGACCTCTTTAAATAGCTGATAAGCCATCCTGGCGCTTGAGATAGCTGTCTTGCCCAATAAGGACTTGAGCTTCGTCTCACCCTGCCTTATTCGCTCATCAAGCTGGTTATCCACGGCGGTGTCAATCCGGCTGAGGAAAAAAGATGCCACCGAAGCTATCTTGCTGGCATCCCCACCCCCCTTGAGCAAGTCTTCAATGCCAGCAAGATAAGCCTCCATAACCAGCCTGTAACTATCTAGGGAGAAAATAAGGGTAACATTGACGTTAATACCCTCACTGATTAAATGACGCATAGCCAAAATACCCTCGGGTGTTGCCGGCACCTTGACCATTACATTTGGCCGTGCCAAAGCAGCAAACAGCCACCTAGCTTCTTCAACAGTGCCAGTACTGTCACCAGCGAGTAACGGGCTGACCTCAAGCGAGGCATAACCGTGCCAGCCCTCGGTCTGGTCATAAATCGGGCGTAATTGGTCAGCCGCCATTTGGATGTCTTCTATCGCCAGATTCTCATAAATCTCCTTTGTGCTTTTATCGGTGTGAGCCAGCTTCTGAAGCGCCTCATCATAATCGGCGCTGCCGACAATAGCCTTCTCAAAGATAGTTGGGTTGGAGGTTACGCCGCTGATTCCCTGAGCAATAAGTTGCTTGAATTCACCGGAGGTCAGCAGACCGCGTCGAATGTAGTCACTCCACATCGCCTGACCAAGCTGTCTTACCTGCTCGATAGGGTTCATTCTTTCCCTCCTACAATTCAAATCAATTAGAAGGGACTAACTGCTGTTAAAGATAGTGCTATATCTCCATCCCTTCCATGTTCGTAGAAACAAGCGACGAACGTAATCGGCACGACAAGGGCACTCAAGAGGATAACCATGAGAGGAAAGTTCAGACTGCCCGCAATTCCGAAGGCAAGCAGAGGGGCAACGAAGTAAAAATCTGTTTTTCACGATATACAGCATATAGAAGCGTAAGGATTTCGTCAAGAAATTATCGAAATCACAGTTTCAACACTCACCGCCAATTATCCAAAGATCTCAATTCGTATTTCGTTCTCCGGTTCTGGTTTTGACAAAAGCCAGGAAAGGAAATATTCTAGAATCCAGCATATCCAAAAACTAGACCCATGGAGGAAGTTGATAATGAAAAACTAACCAAACCAATTATCAACTTCTTTTGGGTTACTTAAGGAGGCTACTATGGTAGAAAAATGCACGCATCTCAACCAAATTCGAGATGTTGTCCCGAGTGCGGATGGCTGCGAAGAATGCCTGGCGATTGGGGACACGTGGGTACATTTACGCATGTGTCTGGTCTGCGGGCATGCAGGCTGCTGTGACACCTCGAAGAACAAGCATGCTACCAGGCATTTCCATGACACCGGTCATCCAATTGTTAAATCCATTGAACCGGGAGATAGCTGGGCTTGGTGCTACACCGATAAGATTTATCTGTGGTCACTCTAATCTGACTTTGGCTTCTGTAACAACAATTTACCCGGTTTCCACAAGCCCAGCTGTCCATAAATAAGTGGAGGAAATGTTAAAGACGCCCATCGGGAATATTTACACCGGACAGACAATGCTTTACGATGGTAACATTGATGCCGGAATACTATTCAGGGATGCACCCAAATTATATTAGAAAGGAGCCTGGAGATTATGGCACTTTTAGATGAGCCAATCAAAGAGGTATTAAAACTTAAAAACTATATCAACGGGGAGTGGATTGCTTCAAAAGCAGACCAGATTTTGGATATTGTAAACCCCACCACCGAGAAGACCATCGCCCGAGTGCCAATGTCAACCCAAGATGAGATAAATGCAGCCATAAATGCAGCCAAAGAGGCTTTCCCCTACTGGAGAAGGACACCGCCACTATCCCGGGCAAGGTATCTCTTCAGGCTCAAGGAATTACTGGAAGAAAACTTTGAGGAACTAAGCCGAATCCAGACCATGGAACATGGTAAAACGATAGATGAATCCAGAGGAGAAACAAGACGTGGCATTGAAATGGTTGAGGTGGCTACCGGAGTTCCATCGCTAATGATGGGCTACAGTCTGGAGGATATCGCCACCGGGATTGACGAATACGTCATCTATCAGCCCCTGGGTGTTTTCGGCCATATTGCCCCGTTTAATTTCCCCTTCATGGTGCCGCTCTGGTTTTCTCCATTTGCCCTGGCAACGGGGAATACCTTCGTGGTCAAGCCATCGCCCAGAACCCCGATTAGTCAGGTAAAACTGGCGGAACTGATGGAAGAGACCGGTATCCCACCCGGTGTCTATAATATTGTGCATGGTGGGGCTGAGGTTTCATCAAGCCTGCTGGAACACCCCGACATCAAAGGGGTAACCTTTGTTGGTTCCACACCGGTGGGAAAGGAAATCTACAGGAAATGCGGTGAGACCGGCAAGAGGGTTATCGCCCAGTGTGGGGCGAAGAATTTTATGGTGGTGATGCCTGATTGCGACGCCGGGAAAACCCTTGCCGCCCTGATGACCTCCTTTTACGGCAACACCGGTCAGCGATGCCTATCCGGGGCAAATCTGGTTATTGTGGGCGAAGATGACGCCTTCTATCATAGTTTCCTCGATGCATTTGTCAGCACAGCCTCAAGTATCAGGATTGGCTACGGGCTTGACGAGTCAATCCAGATGGGGCCAATGCAATCAGCCGATGGCAAAGAGAGGGTTACCCGTTATATAGAAAGCGGCCTGGAAGAGGGCGCCAAGCTCATCTTAGATGGTAGAAAAGTGGAGATTAATGGCGATTACCCCGATACCTGTTTTATCGGTCCAACTATTTTTGAAGGAGTTACACCGGAGATGACCATTTGCCGGGAAGAAATCTTTGGTCCGGTAGCCAGCATTTTGAGGGCTAAAGACCTCGACGAGGCGATTGAAATCTGCAACTTGAGCCCTTATGGCAATGGCAACGCCATCTTTACCTCAAGCGGCAGAGCCGCCCGGGAGTTTCAGTATCGGGTTGAGTCCGGTAATATCGGTATCAATATCGGCATTGTGGCTCCGATGGCGTTTTTCCCCTTCAGCGGGATGAAGGATTCCTTCTTCGGTGTTTTGCACGGCCAGGGAAGGGATGCCATTCGTTTCTTCACCGAAAGTAAAGTGGTCATTCAAAGGTGGTTTTAAGAAAGGAAGGGATTTGATGAAACTGCAAACCGCTTCAGCGACAATCAGCTTTGCCAGAAACCTTGAAGGCAAATCAGCCGGATCATATCAGGAATTGTCCGAGAAGTATGACCGGGATGATGATATCTTTGCTGCCTTCGCCAAGGAAAATAAGAAATATGTGGCTCAGATTGAAAGAGCCTACTACGAAACTATCTCTGATGCCATTGAGGGTACCTTTACCTTTAATATTGAGCCAGAAGCGTATGAAATTAAAACAACACCGGGGGAGAATGCAAGCTATTCTGAGGCTCTGGAAGGAGCTATCGAGGTAGAGGAGACACTGGCAAGGTTTTACTCAGATGCAGCCCAGCAGTCAAAGTCCCTGCTTGCCGACATGCCAAGAATTTTCATGTTGATTGTGCGAAAAAGACAAGACCGTATCGCAAGGTTAAAAGCACTTCTCGCCAAGGAAGGTTAAATGTAAGTTTCCGGGGTTGCCTGTCATTTATGCCCACGGCAGAGGTGCCATTATCGCCCTGTTGGTAACGACATCAATCACCGCAGTGGTACCTGAAGCCAAAGCATCACCCAGAGCCTTCTTTAGCTCAGCCGGATTATTTACCCTGACACCAAAGCAGCCAAAGGCACGTGCCAGTTCAGCCAAATCAACATCCGAGAACTGCCATAACTCATCGCACCCCGGCCGGTCAACATAGCCCCCTTGAACCTGATTTAAGGATTGATTATTGTTCACCACGATGACGATATTGATGCCATAGCGCAAAGCCGTCTCCAGTTCCGCCAGATGATACCAGAACCCGCCATCTCCGACAAACAAGACGACCGGCCGCCCCGGCTGGGCGCATTTCGCCCCGAGTGCCGCCGGTAAGCCCCACCCCAATGAGCCGGCAGCCCGGAGATAGCTCTGTCCGGGCTGTTTTAGGTCAATCAAAGTACCTGTCCAGATGCCGGCATGACCGGTATCAGAGACCACTATTGCGTCTGAGGGCAGGAAATCGGTAATCTCCCTGCAGATGCGCTCCGGCCGGATGGGAATTTCATCGGAGTTGCACAGAGGCTCTACCTCCTGGCGCCACTGGCCCACGATATGCTGCACCCGCTTGAGCCATTCTGTTGCCTCTTTCCTGGAGTCAAGCACCTCAATCAACCGCCGCAGTGTTACCCTGGCATCACCCAAGATAGCCACCCTGGTCGGATAATTCCTGCCCAGTTCCACCGGGTCAATGTTTATCTGGATAGTCGGCGTACCGGGACGGGGGATTTGCCATTCATTGGTGACCTGGCTCCCGGTATGGCTGCCAATAAGTAGCACCAGGTCGGCTTCGGCGACAACCCGGTTAGCACACCAGCGGGAGTAGGCGCCGACTACCCCAACCGCCAGGGGATGGTCGTCAAGAATGGTGCCCTTGCCATTGAGGGAAGTAACTACCGGAATCGAAAGCATCTCTGCCAGCGCCACCACCTCTTTCTCGGCCTGTGAGGAAGTAACCCCACCACCGGCAACAATGACCGGCCTCTGCGACTTTAGAAGTACCTGTACCGCCTCTTTTATGCGCTCTGACTCCGGTTCAGGCCTGAAGGCAGGGCAGCGGCTGAATTGCTCTTCGACCACGACCGCAAGGTCAGCCTCTCTATCCATAACCACGTAGCCATTATGCCCCATAAAATCCAGATGTGCCGGTGCCGGTGCACCCGATGTTACCTCGCCAAAAGCCTGGCGGAGCAGGACAGGCAATTCTTCGACTGTATTCACAGTAGCATCAAATTTGGTAACCGGGGCAAACAATGGGGCATGCTCAACCTCCTGGTAGGCGTGCCGGACCCTGTCAAGCGATGACCTTGCGCCGGTAATGGCAATAACCGGGGACACCCCAAGATAAGCATCCTGCAGTCCGGCGGCCAGATTAGCGGCACCAACCGACTGGGACATGCAGACCCCCGGGCGATGGCAGGCACGGGCGTAGCCATCAGCCATATAGGCGGCTGCTTTCTCACTGTGAACCAGTATCGGCTGGATACCCAGCTTCTTCATCTCCCATAAAGCCATCTTGGCTATGGCGGGCACGAAGAAAACGTGGGTGACACCATATCCTTTTAAGGTCTCGGCCAAAAAGCGGGAACCGGTCATCTTAGGCATATCCAGGGTTTCCTTTCTCAAGTAAATTTAACAGCTTTTGATTGATATTTTGAATGAAGAAAGTGAATTTGTAAAGTAAAGGGGTTTTGAGGAATTGGAAACAGGGCAATCATCAAGGGCAGAGGTACTACTGCATCATAGTGGGTATTAATTTGGAGGGATTAAATTGACGGAGAAAAAAACGGTTAATATCAAAGAACAGGTCATAGAAGACCTTGCCAGTGGCTTAACAATAGAGTTTAAGGCACGTGAAGATGGTGAAACTAGATTATACCTGAGTGGTTCTAGTTTACCATTCGGCAATAGGGAAATTTGCTTTAACAAAGACGGACAATATGCAGGAGCAGGGACATGGTTAATAGAGTAGAAGGGTGGTTGTTACCAAGGGCAATGAGAATTGATGCACGGAGTTGTCATATCTTGCGTCCCTTGGTTACTAGCGCCTGTAACAATCTACCAAATGCCTCAAAGAATCGATATTGGAACTCATCAGTCAACCCTCTAGGGGTCTCGTTGTCCTTAAGGTCGATTTGGTTAAGTTGTCGGTTAAGGGAACCTAATTTAATGAGAGCTTCGGCAAATGACTTTTTGACACATGAGTTAAGTGACATCGCTGTTATCTCTAGCCTGAATTGCTGCTCGATAAGTTTCCCTGTTCTATCCTTTATAATTTGGGTGACACTCTGCGTTCGGAAGTACTCATTCGCAATACCCAACGCTTTGTTAGCCCAATCTATGAGTTCATTTATCTCGTTTTGCGTTTGTGCTCGTAAGCGCACACGTCTTTGCAGGGAAAATACAATAGCAGCAATAAAGATTACAGCCACTAAGTTGAGTACTGGACTCCATTCCTTAAGCCAATCAAATATACCCATTAATGAAATTGTAACACAAAAAGTAATTAGCCTATCTTATTGTTATAACGCGGTAACTTGCCGTGTTTTTTCTTGTATTGTTCCAAGAGTTGTTTTTCACGCTCGGCAGGGTCTTTACAGAGTTCAGTTTGGAAGGAAGTTGCTGACTTCACACCACGAGTATCACCACGCTTGGCAGCTTGTAATCGGCTTTTTATCCCGCCAGCGGCTTCAAAACCTGAAATGCTAGTTGAGATTAAGAGAGTGAATATAGATCTTATACCCAAGCATCTTAAGCAAGCTGCTTCTTATGCTATCAATATAGGGTGTGAATGGGTATTATTAACCAATGGCAGAGAATGGAATCTTTACCATATTGCTTATGGTCAACCACCTCAGACAAAACTTGTAGATTCTTGGCATCTAATTAATGATACACCTGTAGCACTTGTAGATAAGTTTGATATGATTGGATATAGGAATGTTAAAAGAGGTGAGTTAGCCCGATTATGGGAAAGGAGCAGCGTTACGACTCCGCACAACATCCTTAAGATTATCCTTTCCGAAGACTCCATAACATCAATACGTCGTGAACTAAAAAGAGCAACAGGCATCTTAATTTCGCCAGAAGAAATCGTCGGAGCTATCAGGCACCTATTAAATGAATCCGCTGGGGCAGAAATGGAGAGCATCAAAATTTCTTTGCCCGTAAGAAAACCACGTAAGAGCTCAGGTAAGATGAGTAAGATTGCAAAGGAAGAAAAGTCTGAGGCGAACCTATCTTGAACTAGTTAACTAAAGGATTACGAATGGTGGCCATCACCATGTAATAATAGTGGCACCTCTTCTGACAGCTTCTCCAGCTCCTTGAGCTTGCTATCAACCTCAGCCCGCCTTTTCTTGGCATCACGCTTAAACTGGGTGGAGTGACTGTAATACCCCTTGATCTTTTCAACCTCATTCAGTTCGGACATAACCAGAGTAATATCCAGCGAGTCTTTTTCCCTGGGATAATCACCATTTCTGATAATCGCCTCAGGGGCAACATCCTTGAGGTAGTCCCCGAGTTCCTTAACCAGGTCCATATTCATTTCTTTAGCCGGCGCTGATATCAAGTATAAGGCTCTCCCTGAAGAAGCCGGGTCGCACTTGAGCGATAGCTCGGTTAAGGCTTCATCCATTGCCTGAACCCCTATATGGGTTTGAACACCCTTTTTCCTGAAATCACGCCGGAAGGAGAAACTGAACCTCGGTAGTGGCTCTTCACCGTGACCAAAGGCTGTCCATCCCGTCATAGTCTCCACTATGTCCCCGGTATCCAGCGTTTTTGCCCCAATCCATTTTGCCTTTTTCTCTTCACCGGCACAGAGCAGGTTGTAGAAGGGTTCCACAATCAAGCCGTTAATCTGGTTCATGTTACTGCGAAGGGAAGAGTCCTTCCTAACATACCTTTGATTTTCAACCAGAAACACGGCATCAGCCACCGAGCTGACCGATTTGAGGCAGGTAGCCGAGTTATAAACGGCCCTCTCCTCAGTTGCTTCCTCATGTTCAAAAGGCAGAACGATAAGGTCCCATACCGGCTTATCCCGAAAGCGTTCTTTGATGTGCCGGGTTATTATCGGCAGGCAGCCGGAACCGGTACCGCCACCGGAACTGCCGATGAGCAAGAAGGCATCAGTTTCGTACAAACGTCGCACTGTCCTGATAGCGTCAACAACCTTATCAGCGTCTTCCCTGGCTACCACCGCCCCAACCTCATTTATCTTGCCGACACCGTGACCGCCAGTCCTGCGACTCCCGAAGAGAATGCGGTGCTGGTAGTCAGAACTGATGGTAGCCAACCCACCCAAATCAGTGACATCAGTATCCACCGCAAAAGCCCCGGTTAATATCTCAATCCCTCGCTGGCGACGTGCCCTCCTACCCAGTCGGGCAAACTCATCAGCCAAACGGCCACCGCATTGTCCAAAGCCAAGAACCAGCAATTTCATCTCCCACCTCCATATCACCGATTCACTTTCTGGTGATGAACATTTTATTAGTAAGGTGCAGCGTTGTCAAGACCTGACTGGCTTAAGCACCTAGACACACTGACAGTATCAAAGTTATACTAAAGGGGGACAGAGAGTAACAATAAGGGGTGAGCCATGAAATGTGAGAGATGTGGTAAAGAACTAACCAGAGATGAGTCCTATTCACATCAGGGTATGACCCTGTGCGAGGACTGCTACATGGAGATTGGACTACACCCGAAGGGATGCGACCCCTGGGCAAGCTATATCGCCACTCACAGCAGACAGACATCAGGGCAAAAGGGTACCGAAGGGCTTACCGAACTGCAAAAATCGACTTATGAACTGATAAAGCGTCAGGGCAAAGCCACCAGAGAAGAGATAAAACGCACCCTCAATCTCTCCGAAGCGGAAATGGATGCTCAGGTCACGAGTCTCTTGCATTCCGAGCTGGTTAAAGAGCAAAGCCAGGGTGGACAGTTCTACCTGATACCTATCGCATGAAGAACCACTTCTAAAGTAGGGCTTGAAGTGAGGAGATTATTATGGACCAATCCGCTTGGGGAATAACAATAGTTTCCATTTTATTTACTTTGTTTACCGCATTAATTATCTGGATAGAGCGTGGTCGCGCAAGACAAAAAGCCGATGCAAGAGAGGAAGCCAAAAAGCTCCTGGAATCAGGCAGGATTGATGATATCGAATATTTTGAATATATCTGCCGGGTATTGTTTATCACCAAGACATCCGTATTAAATAAAGGCACCGAAGCCGCCGACCTGTACAGGCGATTGCAAGATTTATGGCGGGCTAACAGTAAAGACACGACGATTTGAACACGCTTCACCAGATACAGTATAATTCTAACTAAGTAGAATAAATTGCTTTAATACAGTATGCATGAACTCAGCATTACACAGAGTATCCTGTCCATCACCCTGGAAAAAGCCGAAGAAGCCAGGGCAAACAAGGTTACCAGGGTTAACCTTACCCTTGGTGAACTTTCGGGCATGGTTGATGAGAGTATCCGATTTTGCTTTGGTTTCCTGAGCAAGGACACTCCAGCCGCCCAGGCTGACCTTGCCTTTCGCCACCAACCGATAAAGTTACGCTGTCGTAACTGCGAAGCCACTTTCTTGCCCGGTAAATCAGACTGGTCCTGCCCCGAATGTCGCCAGAAAAAGACAGAGATAGTATCCGGGCGCGAGTGCTATGTTGATAGTATTGAGGTAGAGTAAAGCTGATGGAGATCAAGGTCTTAAAGGATATCCTTGGCGCCAACGAGCTAATCGCCGCCGATAACCGCAAATTACTGGATACAAACGGTATCCTGGCGATAAATATCATGTCATCCCCGGGGGCAGGTAAGACCAGTTTAATCCTGAAGACCATCGAGCAGCTTAAAGACAAGGCTAGAATTGCGGTTATTGAAGGTGATATTGCCTCCAGTATTGACGCCGAGAGGATAGAAAAAGAAGGAGTAGAAGTGGTGCAAATCAATACCGGTGGCGGCTGTCACCTTGAAGCTAATATGATTGAGAAGGCACTCGCCGGTCTACCCCTTAAAGATATTAACCTGCTCTTTATCGAAAACGTGGGTAATCTCATCTGTCCGACCGGGTTTGCCCTTGGTGAACACAAGAAGGTGATGCTCTCAAGTTTGCCGGAAGGGGATGACAAGCCACACAAGTACCCGACGATGTTCGCTCAAGTTGATGTGGTACTGCTAAACAAGATTGATTTTGAGCCACTGGTTGATTTCAATTTTCAAGCATTTGGCGAGACGGTGACAGGATTAAACCCTGAGGTCAAGATATTCAAGATATCCTGCAAGACCGGGGCCGGATTTAAAGACTGGGTATCCTGGCTTGAGGATGAACTAGCCCAAATTAAGGCTCCAAAATAAAAATGACCAAGGTTCCTACCCTTAATTCAGTTGAAATCAGTGTTCGTGGTGTGGTGCAAGGGGTTGGGTTCAGACCCTTTGTCCTAAAGTTAGCCACCAAATATGACTTAAAGGGATGGGTATGCAATACCTCCGGCGACGTCAAGATTGAGCTGGAAGGGGAAACCGAAGCCGTCGGTAATTTCATCCAAGATTTACGGGGGAAAACCCCGCCCCTGGCCCATATTGAAGAGATAAAAATCAGGCATAGACCTCCAGCAAATCACGAAAGCTTCAAAATTCGCCGGAGTATTACCCAGGAAGGAAAATACCAGCTCGTTTCCCCAGACATTGCCACCTGCCAGGAGTGCCTTGAGGAAATCAAAGCTCCAGATGACCGGCGTTACCGCTACCCTTTCACCAATTGCACCAACTGTGGGCCGCGCTTCACCATCATTAAAGACATCCCCTATGACCGCCCCAAAACCACCATGAAACCTTTCAAGATGTGCCCTGATTGCCAGCAGGAATACGATGACCCCTTAAACCGCCGCTTTCATGCCCAGCCCAATGCCTGCCCCAAGTGCGGGCCAAAACTCAAATTAGTTGATAGCAAGGGTAACCCTGCCGACACCAGTGACACCATCAATACCACCAGCCAACTCTTAAGAGGGGGGAAGATTATTGCCATTAAAGGTCTGGGTGGCTTTCTTCTGGCCTGTGATGCCACCAACACAGAAGCGGTTACCCAGCTTCGCCAGAGGAAAAAACGCCCCTTTAAGCCCCTGGCTATTATGGTCTCCTCTCTTGAGGAAGCGAAAAGACACTGCCATGTATCCGCCCAAGAGGCAAAACTGCTTGCTTCACCCCAAAGCCCAATCGTGCTAATGAAATGGAAAGCAGACTCCACTCTATCAGAGGCAATAGCACCCAACCTGAAATATCTTGGGGTGATGCTCCCTTATACCCCGCTCCACCATCTACTACTTCGGGAGACGGCACTCCCCCTGGTAATGACCAGCGGCAACTTAAGCGAAGAGCCAATTGCCAAGGATAACGAGGAGGCAATAGCCAGACTTGAGGGAATCGCCGACTTCTTCCTGATTCATAACCGCGACATCTATGCCTGCTATGATGACAGCGTGGCTTTGGTAGAAGGCGGCAAAACCCAGCTTATCAGGCGGGCTCGCGGTTATGCCCCCTATCCAATCCACCTCGATTTCAAAAGCAGGGAGGTGCTCGGCTGCGGTGCTGAAGGAAAAAACACCTTCTGCCTACTAAAAGATGAATATGCATTCTTAAGTCAGCATATTGGTGATATGGAAAATCTGGAAACCATGGAGCACTACGAGAAGACACTAAAGCTCTACCGGAAACTGTTCCGACTTGAGCCGCAGATTATCGCCTGCGACCTCCACCCTGACTATCTGGCGACCAAATATGCCCATAAACTAGCCTCTGAAGCACACGGCTTCAAAATTGTACCGGTACAGCACCACCATGCCCACATTGTAAGCTGTATGGTGGATAACAAGGTCAAGGGACCAGTCATCGGGGTTGCCTTTGACGGCACCGGTCTTGGTAATGACGAAAACCTCTGGGGTGGGGAATTTCTGGTAGCTGATTTCAGCAGGTTCACCAGACTGGGACATTTTGAATACCTGCCCTTACCCGGCGGGGCATTCGCCATCAGAAAGCCCTACCGCACTGCCATTGGTTACCTCCTGACCCTACTGGACGAGAGCGTTTTAAACGACCTGCCCTTCGTAAAAGGAGTTGACCGCCTCGAGATTGAAATAATTAAGGGGCAACTAGCAAAGAGGCTTAACTCTCCATTGACTTCAAGCTGCGGCCGCCTTTTTGATGCCGTCTCGGCTCTCCTTGGGGTAAGGGATAAGGTAGAATATGAAGGCCAGGCGGCAGTGGAGCTTGAGATGCTCGCTTACGGTGAACCAAATAAAACCGGCCGCTACCCTTTCTCTACCATTGAGAAAGATGGCTTAATACAAGTTAAGCTTGAAGATTTATTCTCAGCAATAATCCGAGACTTGAAGAGCGGTACTACCAAAGCCCAAATATCATCCAGATTTCACAATACCATTGCCCAAATAATAAAAACTTTATGTCAAGTAATTTCGGAAAGAACCGGTATCCGCCAGGTAGCGCTCAGCGGCGGTGTCTTTCAGAACCGCCTGCTACTAGAAAGAACCGTTTCTCTGCTTGAGACAAGTAGATTTGAGGTTCTCGTCCACCTGCAGGTGCCCACCAGTGACGGCGGTATCTCCTTGGGACAGGCAGTGGTAGCTAATTTTAGTCATAAGTAAGGGAGTTAGAAATGTGTCTTGCTATACCAGTTCAAATTAAGTCAATTGATGGCTTTAAGGCTGCGGTGGAAATTGGTGGTGTCAGGCGTCAGGCCAACCTCAGGCTTACCCCTGAAGCCAAGGTTGGTGACTATGTGCTACTGCACACCGGCTATGCCATCAGCATCGTTGAACCTGAAGAGGCTGAGGAAACCTTGAGGCTTTTAAGGCAGTTAAGTGAAGTTTATTGATGAATTCCGCGATCCAGAGCTAGCCAGAAAACTGGTTGCCAGAATCCAGCGGAACTCAAACAAGAAGATAACCTTAATGGAGTTCTGCGGCGGGCATACCGTAGCAATTTTTAGGTACGGTATTCGTCAGCTACTGCCTGAGACTATCACCATGCTTTCTGGGCCGGGTTGCCCGGTGTGTGTTACGGCAAGTTCCGACCTAGATAAAGCGGTTGCCTTGGCTCACCTCCCCGATACCATCATCACCACCTTCGGCGACCTCTTCAAGGTACCGGGGAGCAACTCAAGCTTGGCTGAAGCTAAAGCTGAGGGTGGTGATATTAGAGTTATCTATTCGGTAGAGGATAGTTTAAGTATTGCCGGGGATAATCCGGATAAATCGGTCATCTTCATCGGTATCGGTTTTGAGACCACCGCCCCAACGATTGCCGCCTCCATCATTGAGGCCGAGCAGGAGAAACTAAAGAATTACTACCTTCTGCCCCTAAATAAGCTCTGCCCACCGATAATGAAGGCACTTCTCCAGTTGGGCGAGGTCAGGCTTGACGGTATTATTGCCCCGGGGCATGTGAGCACCATCATCGGCTCCTACCCCTACCAGTTTATCCCCGAAGATTATGGGATTGCCTGTGTTGTTTCCGGATTCGAGCCTCTGGATATCCTGCTCTCGATTGACCGATTGGTAAACCAGATTGAAACCGGGGAGTATAGAGTCGAGATAGCCTACCGCCGCGGGGTTAGACCTGAGGGTAACAGGGAAGCAACCAGACTGCTCGATGAAGTCTTTGAGGTCAATGCGGCTAACTGGCGTGGCATTGGGGTGGTTCCGTCAAGCGGGCTGAAACTAAACAAAAAATACCAGCATTATAATGCCGAAGAGAACTTCCCAATTGAGGTAAGACCCGCCAGAGAACCGGAGGGCTGCATCTGCGGCAGTATCTTGCGAGGGGTTAACACCCCTCTGGACTGCAAGCTCTTCCGTATAAAATGCACTCCGGAGCACCCGATAGGCCCCTGCATGGTCTCATCCGAAGGTAGTTGTGCTACCTATTATCATTATGGGAACGGCCATGAATGATAAAATCCTGCTGGCTCACGGCAGTGGCGGCAAGCTCAGTCACGATTTAATCGAAAAGAAATTTGTTTCAATATTCAAAAATCAAATACTCAATAAACTGGATGACTCAGCCGTCTTCAACTTAAGCGGACGCGTAGCCTTTACCACCGACAGCTACACGGTTAGCCCAATCTTCTTCCCCGGAGGAGATATCGGCAGGCTTGCAATATGCGGCACGGTAAACGACCTGGCAATGAGTGGAGCAACACCCCTATACCTCAGTCTATCTCTCATCATTGAAGAGGGTTTATCAACCGGGGAACTTGAGAAAATAATAAATTCAGTTTATAAGGCAGCTAAGGAATCTGGCGTAAAAATAATTACCGGCGATACCAAGGTGGTAAATCAAGGCACGGCCGATAAGATATTCATCAATACTTCAGGTATCGGCGTTGTGCCGCCCGGGGTGGACATCTCAGGGGCCAATGCCCAAGTGGGAGACAAAGTCATTTTAAGCGGCAACATCGGTGACCACGGCATAGCGGTCTTAAGCCAGCGCGAGGGGTTTGAATTTAAGATACCAGTTGAAAGTGACTGCGCTCCCCTAAATAAACTGGTAGCCAAAATGCTGGAGGTGCCATCCGCAATTCGCTGCCTTCGCGACCCAACCCGGGGCGGACTTGCCACCACCCTAAACGAATTAGCCCGACAATCAGGGGTAGGGATTAAAATAGACGAGGCAAAATTGCCAATAAAGGAAGCGGTAATGGCTGTCTGCGAGCTATTAGGCTTTGACCCGCTCTATGTAGCCAATGAGGGTAAACTGGTGGCGATTGTTAGCCCTGATAAAGCTGAAAAGGTTCTCCTCAAAATGAGACGAAATAAATACGGTAAAGAAGCAGGCGTTATTGGCGAAGTTGTCAGTGAACACCCGGGACAGGTGGTGATGAAGACTCACCTGGGCACATCACGCATGGTAGATATGCTCACTGGCGAACAGTTACCAAGAATTTGCTGAGTCGGAGAAATCTGGAGTGATGTCAACTCCCCAAAATAAACCGAGAGTGGTAGTGATTGGAATCGGAAATCTTTTGCTTAAAGATGAAGGTATCGGGGTGCATGTTATTCGTGCTCTGGAGGAGGTAGATACCCCCATTAACATTAAACTGGAGCTAATTGATGGTGGAACCTCGCCAGATATACTCTCCCTATTTGAGGGTGCGGACAAGCTGATTATTGTTGATGCCGTAAAAGCCCAGGGCAGTCCAGGGACAATTTATCGCATCAAGCCCGACAGTTTGGCGGCTGAAGAGAAGGGGGAAATCTCGGCCCATGAGCTTGGCTTAAGGCAGAGCCTGAAAATAATGGAGCTTACGGGCGGAAAACCGAAAGAGGTAGTTTTAATCGGTGTTGAACCCAAAGATATCGTTTGGGGCATGGATTTGTCACCGGAACTTAAGCAAAAGATACCTGAAATAACCGCAATAATTCTCGAGGAAATTGGGATAAATTAAGTAAAAGCCCAATTTGTCTTGCCAAGCGGGCCCGGCTTATGATAATATTTCTTTTAGCGTGTGCGATATCAGACAGATTTACCAAGGGTAACTCCCCTCGTTGGATGGTTGCCCTTTTTCTTGCCCACAAGAATCGAAGTAGCAAAGGAGCAAGATGAGCAATAATGTTAAGGAAATACCCTTAATCTGGCTGCAAATGGCGGCCTGTACTGGTTGCTCGATTTCATTCTTAAATTCAGCCAGTCCCACCATCAAAAATCTGCTAATCGACCAGGTAGTCCCCGGGGTACATATAAACCTCCGGTTTCATGTCACCCTAATGGCCGGAGCCGGTGAGCCGGCTATCAAGATAATGGAAGATACTGCTAATGAGAAAAAGGATAACTTCATCTTAATCGTTGACGGCGCCATACCCACCGCTACCGATGCCATCTACGGAGCCATCGGGGAGCGAGACGGTAAGCCAGTTCAAATGGAAGACAGGTTTGAGGAACTGGCTCAAAACGCCCTAGCCATCCTGTCAATCGGAACTTGCGCCTCTTTTGGCGGCATACCTGCCGCTTCTCCCAATCCAACCGGCTGCAAACCGGTCAGCGAAGTGCTGAAAGCCAAGAATATTAACAAGCCGGTGGTCAACATCCCGGGCTGTCCGCCCCATCCTGACTGGTTTGTCGGGACAGTCTCAAGCATCCTTCTAAACGGCTTGCCTGAACCAAGTGACCTGGATGACAATCTAAGGCCCCTGGCTTTTTACGGCAAACTGATTCATGAAAACTGCCCGCGCCGCGCCTACTTTGATGAAGCTAAATTCGCCAAGAAATTTGGTGATGACGGGTGTCTCTACGAACTCGGCTGCAAGGGGCCAATAACCTATGCTGACTGTCCCTTGAGACGATGGAATAACGGCACCAACTGGGTTATTGGTGCCGGTGCCCCCTGTAACGGCTGCACCCAGCCTGAATTTCCTGACCTAGTGGCACCTTTCTACGAAAAACTGACTGGTGTTGAGCTACCTACCATTGGTGCTTACTGGTCATCGGCTAAGGAGGCTAAATAATGGGGAAAATAGTAATTGACCCGGTAACCAGAATTGAAGGGCACCTCAAAATCGAAGTGGTCGTTGACAACGGAGTAATTACTGACGCCCGAAGCACAGGCAATCTTTTTCGGGGGATTGAACTCATCCTAAGAGGTAGAGACCCAAGAGACGCCCAGGTTATTACCCAGCGAATCTGCGGGGTTTGCCCTCAGTCCCACGCTATAGCTGCTACCCTTAGCCTGGACAGCGCCTTCGGTATTGCCAGCAAGATACCGCCAAACGGCCGCATTATCAGGAACCTGATCCACGGGGCACATGTCGTTCAAGATCACATCCTCCATTTTTATCACCTGGCTGCCCTTGACTATGTGGACATAACCGATGTCGCCTCCTATCGGGGTAAAGACACCGATTTAAACTCGGTCAAGGATTTCATTGCCCGGGGTGAGTTGGGGCCATTTTTGCCTCGCTACGAGGGCGATTATCGGCTTCCGCCTGAAGTAAATCAAGAGACAACCGCCCATTACCTTAAAGCCCTGGAAATAAGACGCACCGGACAGGAGATGGTAAGTATTTTCAGCGGCAAAGCACCTCACAGTGTCGGTGTCATCCCCGGCGGGGTTACCAGCACCCCCTCAACCGATAAGACAATGTCCTTCCTCTGGAAACTAAGGCTGATGCAGGACTTTATTAACAATATCTATATCCCCGACGTTCTAGCGATTGCCAAAGCCTATCCTGACTACTTCGAAATTGGGGTTGGCTGCCAAAATCTGCTCTCCTACGGTGCCTACGACCTTGAGAGCGAAAACCCCGACCTCACCCGCCGCAAAAGACTGTACAAACAAGGAACTGTCTCTGCCGACCTGAAACCAGAGCCATTGGACGCAAGCCAGATTGCTGAGTACGTCAAGCACTCCTGGTATGACGATTCAACCTCGGGACGACATCCTGCCCAGGGCGATACCAAGCCCAGTTACGGTAAAGACGGTGCTTACTCCTGGCTGAAAGCGCCCCGTTACGACGGCAAGGTGTATGAGGTTGGTCCGCTGGCAAGGGTTGCTGTTACCTATGCCTGGGGTGAGCCGAAGATGAAAGAGCTGGTTGACTGGGCTCTTGGTGAGCTTAAAGCGCCGCCCTCCGCCCTGTTCTCAGTATTGGGTCGCCACCTGGCAAGGGCACTCTGTACCAAGTATATTGCCGATAATATGGAGAAGTGGCTATTTGAATTGAAATTAGGCGAACCCGCCTTCGTTGAGTATGAACTCCCCGAGGAGGCCACAGGAATGGGACTGACTGAAGGTGCCCGGGGAGCCCTGGGGCACTGGATTGAAATAAAGGATAAGAAGATTGCCAATTACCAGTGCGTCGTGCCTACCACCTGGAACCTCTCACCACGAGATGATGAGGGTAACCCCGGCCCGGTGGAGCAGGCTCTAATCGGAACCAAGGTAAGAGACGAGCAGAACCCCTTTGAAGTCTTAAGGATTATTCGCTCCTTTGACCCCTGCCTTGCCTGCTCAATTCACCTCCTGGTCCCTCAAGGTAAGGAACTGGGAGAGTTCCAAGTCATCTAAAGGAGGAAGAATGCTGCTATCGGCACAAAAACCGTGGGAAGAAATTTCGGATTCGCTGGAAGGTGAAAAAGGCATCTTTATTCTAGGCTGTCGAGGCTGCGCTGAGTCTTCGGGCAGCGGCGGTCCGGTTCAGGTTGAGGAGATGAAAGGGAGGTTAACCTCAATCGGTAAGAATATCGTTGGAGCGATGACGATTGATTTCCTGTGCCAGAAAGCCCTGGTTAAGTCAAAGCTGAGACCAAGAGAGGCAGAGGTTATGGCCGCTGACTCAATACTGGTGATGACCTGTGGTGTCGGCGTGCAGGCGGTAGCGGCCTCAGTTAATAAAGCCTGCCACCCGGCCTGTAATACCATTAATTTAGGCGGCAGCCGGGGTGAGTGGATGGGCAGCGAAAGATGTCTTGAATGCGGTGAGTGCCTGCTTGACTATACCGGCGGGATTTGCCCGCTCGTTAGTTGCACCAAGTCACTCCTGAACGGTGCCTGCGGTGGGGCTTCCGGAGGAAAGTGCGAACTTGCCTCGGAGAAGGACTGCGGCTGGGAGGCAATTTACCAGAGACTACAGTCAACAAATAGATTGGACAAACTGAGGGAATTTATTAAACCCAAGAATTACAGCAAGCTTGAGCCTGACCCCAAGCTTTTTGCCACCTCCAAATGGGCTCTGGAACAATTCGACCAAAAGGAAGAAGCAAAATGAGTTTAAAAACAGCCCTGGATGAAGGAAAATTTGTCATCACCACTGAGATTGGTCCACTCAAAGGAACTGATACCACCGAAATCAACGAGGTAGCTCGACTGTTCAAAAGAAAAATCGATGCCGTCAATGTTACCGACCAGCAAAGCTCGGTAATGAGGCTAGGGTCACTGGCGGTCTGCCACCTCCTCAAAGATGCCGGGCTTGACCCGGTACTGCAGATGACCTGCCGCGACCGAAACCGAATAGCACTCCAGTCAGACCTCTTAAGCGGCGCTGTCCTTGGTATTGAAAATGTTCTGGCACTCACTGGTGATTTACCTTCACTCGGTGACCATCCCCAGGCAAAACCGGTTTATGACCTTGACTCAGCCCAACTCTTATGGGTCATCAGCCAGCTTAATTCAGGCTATGATATGATGGGCAATGAGCTTCAGGGCAAACCAAACTTCTTCCCCGGGGCAGTAGTAAAACCTGAGGCTGATACCGACGCTAGCTTCGAATTGCAGCTTATCAAAATGGAGAAAAAGATTGAGCTCGGAGCCAAGTTCTTCCAGACCCAGGCTGTTTTTGACCCCAGGGTTATGGAGAAATTCATGCAAAGGGTACAAAAATTCAACGTCCCCGTCCTGGTCGGGGTGATACCCTTAAAATCGGCTGGTATGGCTCGGTTTATGAATAAAAATGTATCCGGTGTTTTTGTGCCTGAGGAACTGATCGACCAGATGACCGCCACCGAGGACAAAGTCAAAACAGGAATTGAAATTGCGGCTAATTTAATTCGGCAACTAAAAGGCATATGCCAGGGAATACATATTATGCCTATTGGCTGGGAGAAGAAGGTACCAGATATCCTGGCTGCCGCCGGGCTTTGATATGACAGATAAACCTTTGCTCAATGTGCCCGATTATGGCTATGGTTTAAAGCACGCCTACAAGTTAGCTTGTGAGCAACTGGTCGAGACGGATATCGAAGAACAGTGCCGCCGCAGTGACACTCAATTTGAGGCACTAGATTCAAAACCGGTTATTACCTTGGAGTATTTAAACAGGTCCTACCAAATCGTCCTCCCTAAAGTTACCATCTCAGCTGTGAGCAGCAAAGAAGATGTATCTTTAAAAGACAAGCTCCTGATGATTCACTACCTCACTTTGGCAAAAGGTACTCCCCTAACCGGTAAACTCATCGCCTACAAAGAATTGCCTGGAGGGATTAACTACTTCCCGACATTCTCCAAAAGGGCAATAAAACCTATCCTTGAACGATTTGGCAACGAACCAGACCTGCTCGTCGATGTTGCCAAAAATTTAGGCGGATATAAGGCTAATTACGGGGATGTTTCGGTAACAATTAATGCCTTTAGACGGGTACCGATAACCCTGGTTCTGTGGCGAGGTGATGAGGAATTTCCTCCTGAGGGGAATATCCTTTTCGACCGGAGCGTCTCCGACTACCTCTCCACCGAAGATATCAACGTGCTCTGCGAAATTATAACCTGGAAACTGGCCAAGCTATAAACGCCACTTAATATTAATAAGTTTACCCAAACTCCACTAGCCTGACATCATTTTTGAGTTCTGTGCACATTGAGTGCAGATATCGAGACTTATGCCCTCTTTACTTAAAATAGACCCGACCAATTTTCCGCACCAAACGCAACGCTTTGATATTACCACCTAGGTAAAATAGACCAATCCCAAGAAGGCAAATGCCAGAAAGTATCCTAGTGGCAGACCAAACCAGCCATAGTAAGCCTCCTGCCCTGAAGCCTGTGGATAGGGATAAGTACCCTTTGTTATCCCCCACCAGGTTAGATAAAGAATATCCTCCATCACTGCAAATATAACCAGCCAGGCACCGCACCGCAGTAAATTGAAGCTAAAACTACCTCTGAAATTCCGGAAGAGCCATGCAGATGACTGCACATTCCATCTTTTCGTGAAATCTGATTATGTTCCAGTGTCGGCCATTTAAAAACTTTTTGCAAAATCTCCGACTATGCATCTAAAAAGGCCTGCAAAGTGTCCATTAATTTAAGCCTCAAATCTGTGCCATTTTGGAAGCGGAGTCCCGCACTGAGGAAACAAGCAGTTTGCTGACGATTTACACCCTTTTATATTCTATTAGTAACGTCTTAATAAGCTCTCTAACGGAGGTTATTGTATTTATCCTGTAGGCATTAGCCCCGGCAAAGGCGAATCCTTTTTCAAGTATCCCCCTTTTGGCATTGGTCAAGGCAGCACAAATGCAGTACGGCGAACTGTCAACATCGCAGGTCTTCAGACACTTCCAGGGGCAGTTGATTGGTTTTTTTATTCCCGCTGTTATCTTCTCAAGAAACCTGTTCTTTATGGCTCTTCCCGGCAATCCAACGGGACTGTCAATTATGGTAAGGTCCTCCTTTTTACACTTTACATATGCCTCCTTAAATTGTATGGAAGCATCGCACTCGTGAGTTGCCACAAACCTGGTTGCCATCTGCACTCCCTGAGCCCCTAATTGGATAAATCTATGTATATCGGCACCTGTATACACACCCCCGGCAGCGATTACGGGGATGCTTTTACTAAAACTCTTCTCATAGGGCTTCAGCACAGAGATTACTTCCGGCAGTATCTTTTCCAACGCATAGTCAGGATTATTGATCTGCTCTTTCTTAAATCCGAGGTGTCCCCCGGCTAATGGGCCCTCAACAACCAC
>SDBT01000594.1_pt1 | contig 58127 bp, 44 predicted proteins | sample 2277101 | NCBI WGS metagenome assembly SDBT01 (sample SAMN10404973, study PRJNA504765) | marine sediment metagenome | isolation source: marine sediment core GS10_PC15, 103 cmbsf | place: Arctic Ocean: Southern Knipovich Ridge | collected 2010 | reverse complement strand
CGGCGAGCAAGACGTTCTGACTAAATTTATCATCCCAAGAACAGAAAGAGCCAAAGTTCTCGAAAAGCTTCACATGATGAATATTACTGCACACTCCTTGTTCGGAAGCGAAGAAAGCCTGTTGAAAACCCTAGCGTATCAGGAGATTAAATAATCAGTCGTTACAGTCGGATTTGGGTTAATTAAAAGGTGTCCGGTTTTTTTCTTGAAGTGTCAGAAAATTTTATAAGGAAAAGATAGAAAGTTTTGAATTAGACCCCGCATCAAGTGCTGGACAAGCATATTTAATTTTCAATTTACCATTTACCATTGGTTCTTCATGTGGATTTACAATTGACTAATGGCCTCCGGCCATTTACCATTTACCATTCACCATTTTTAGCGCGGAATTTCTTTTTATACCTCATCTTCTTTTTAGCGCGGGATTTTGGCTCAAATGCAAGGCTTTCGCCTTGCCCTACACCACAGGCGTATTGAAATACGTCGAGGATTAGGGTCAAGGCGAGTAACGCCGCAGTTGACCAAAATAACCGCTAAAAAACCCGAAAAGGAAAGCCTTTGACAGTTCCCAGTGCTTCCTGTAGAATTATTGCCGATGTGCGAAGGGTGAAAGGTCTTTGAGTAGGTTTTATCGATTCTAAAGTTTAGAGAGAAAGGATAGGTAGATGGGTTTCGAGACTTTAGACTGGATCATGGTTGGTGGGTATTTTGCACTTCTTCTGGGCATTGCGTGGTGGGTCATCCTTAAGAACAAGGACACCGCTGACGACTACTTTCTTGCCGGAAGAAACCTTTCATGGTGGATTGTCGGTTCATCTATCTTTGCGTCGAACATCGGTTCGGAGCACTTAGTCGGTCTTGCGGGGTCGGGGTGTACCGATGGTGTGGCGATGGCTCATTATGAACTTCATGCGTGGTGCCTGCTGATTTTAGCGTGGGTGTTTGTTCCGTTCTACGCGCGGAGCAAGGTGTTCACGATGCCGGAATTTCTCGAACGTCGTTTCTCGCCGGCCAGCCGATGGGTGCTGTCGATTATTTCTCTTGTGGGCTACGTGCTGACCAAGATAGCGGTGGGTATCTTTGCCGGTGGCGTTGTGTTTCGGACGCTTTTGCCGGAGTTGCATCTGGATTTAGGATTTGTGGTGTTGGACAGTTTCTGGACGGGTTCGTTTCTTGTGATTATCCTTACCGGAATTTATACGGTTTTAGGTGGATTGCGGGCGGTGGCCTATACGGAGGCGGTCCAGACTGTTGTACTTATTTTCGGCTCGATCTTAGTGACCATATTCGGTCTAAAGGCTTTGGGTGGCTGGGGCGAGTTGCGCGAGGTTTGTGGGTCGGACATGTTCAATTTGTGGAAACCGTTAGTACCGGCGGGGATGGAGGGCACCTGGAAGCCTGTGCTGGCCGAGAATAAAATCGCGTGGTACTTCAGCGGGAACTATCCGTGGCTTGGGATGCTTTTCTGTGCGCCAATCATCGGGCTGTGGTACTGGTGCACGGACCAGTATATCGTTCAGCGTGCCCTGGGCGCGCCGAACGAGCAGGAGGCCAGGCGGGGCAGTATATTCGCGGCGTTTTTGAAGCTGCTGCCGGTGTTCATATTTATTATTCCCGGAATGATCTGCTTTGCATTGGCCAAGAGCGGCAAGATGGTCGAACTTCAGGATGCTTTGTATACAGCCGGGGCGCTTGATAATGAAAAATGCCAGGCGGCTTTTCCGCTATTGGTTAAGCACGTGCTGCCGGCGGGCGTGCGGGGTATTGTTGTGGCGGGGCTTTTGGCGGCGCTTATGAGTTCGCTGTCGGGCGTGTTCAATGCGTCTTCGACGCTGTTTACGATGGACCTCTATTCGAAGCTCAAGCCCGGTTTATCGCAGCACAAACTGGTTTGGACCGGCCGTATCGCTACCGTCGTTATGGTGATTATTGGTCTGCTCTGGGTGCCTGTGATTCAGGGGGCCAGGGGCCTGTACCACTATCTGCAGAGTGTGCAGGGGTATCTGGCGCCGCCGATTTTCGTGGTGTTTTTCTTAGGCATATTCAGTAAACGGCTCAACTCCAAGGGGTGTTTGTCCGCGCTGATTGTCGGCTTTTTGTTGGGTGTCTTTCGATTGGCGGTGGATACGCCTGTCAAGTTAGTCGAAGGATTTGCGTACGCCGAGGGTTCGTTCCTTTGGATCGTGCACAACATCTACTTCCAGTACTACAGCATGTTCATCTTCTTTGTCTGCGTGATTGTGATGGTCGTAGTTAGCTGGTTGACATCTGTGCCGAGTTACGAGCGGATTAGCGGGTTGACATACGGCACGGTCGACGATGAGCATCGCCGTATATCCCGGGGCAGTTGGGACCGGCGCGACGTGATAGCCTCTGTTGTGGTGCTGCTCGCGATTCTTGCCGCGTATCTGTACTTCAGAGGTTAGTCTTTGTTGGAACAGGTGTTCGATATTGTCATTCCGGGCTTGACCCGGAATCCAGACTATCCAGGGTTTAGATTCCTGCTTTCGCAGGAATGACAATCTCTCAAATGACGTGTAACAGAGCAATAGTGATATTGTATGGGATTTGAAGCGATGGCTTATACGATTGGATTGGATTTCGGGACGAATTCGGTGAGGTGTTTGTTAGTTGATGCTGCCAGCGGCGATGAATTGGGCACGGCTATTTACGAATATGAGACCGGGCAGGAGGGTATTATCCTTAATGCGGCGGACCATAATCTCGCCCGGCAAAATCCTGGTGATTATATAAAAGGGACCGAGGTCAGCATAAAGGCCGCGATTGCCGAGGCAAAAAAATCGAACAAGGCCTTCGACCCGGCTGATATAATCGGCATCGGTGTAGATACCACCGGCTCAACTCCGCTGCCGGTTGACATAGATGGGACAGCGCTGGGTGTGTTGGATGAATTCAAGGACAATCCCAATGCCCACGCCTGGCTGTGGAAAGACCACACCGGTCACGCCGAGGCGGCCGAGATTACCGAGTTGGCGGCGAAAGAGCATCCGGAGTATCTTGCCAAGTGCGGCGGGACGTATTCATCGGAGTGGCTGTTCAGTAAAATTTTGCATTGCCTTCGGACGGACCCGAAGGTTTTTGACGCAGCGTATAGCTGGGTCGAATGCTGCGACTATATCACGGCGTTTTTGACGGACACCGCCCGGCCGGATATTATGAAGCGAGGCCGATGCGCCGCAGGCCATAAGGCCATGTTCAACAGCGAGTGGGGAGGCTTGCCGACAAAGGACTTCCTGGCCAAGCTGGACCCGAAGCTGGGCGAGCTGCGCGAAAGGCTCTACTCAGAGACTGATACTGTTGACATGCCCGCCGGGAATCTGAGCAGTGAATGGGCCGCCAAGCTCGGTATACCTGCCGGTATCGGCGTGGCGGTATCGGCGTTTGATTGTCATCTCGGCGCGATAGGCGCAGGAGTTGCTCCGGGTAAATTAGTCAAGATAATCGGTACCAGCACGTGCGATGTCATGGTTGGTGAGAAGTCGCCGGATTTTCCTGACATTCCGGGTTTGTGCGGTATCGTAGATGGGTCTGTTCTGCCGGGTTACTTAGGCCTTGAGGCTGGGCAATCGGCTGTGGGCGATATTTTTAACTGGTTTGTCAATTATATTCAGCCGGGCGGGGCGGCAAAAGGTTCTCACGAGGCCCTTACAGCCGGGGCGGCGAAACTGAAACCGGGTCAATCGGGTTTGTTGGCGCTGGACTGGAACAACGGCAATCGAACGATACTGGTTGACCAGAGACTAACAGGACTTTTGTTGGGCCAGACACTGCATACCAAGCCTGCTGAGATTTACCGGGCCTTGATTGAGGCGACGGCTTTCGGCGCCTTGACGATAATAAACCGGTTTGAAGAGTACGGTGTCAAGATTGACGAGGTGATTAACTGCGGCGGAATCGCCGAGAAGAATCCGCTGCTGATGCAGATTTATGCGGATGTAACGGGCAGAGAAATGAAAATAGCGCGCTCCGCTCAGACGTGTGCTTTGGGTTCGGCTATGGCGGGCGCTGTCGTGGCGGGTGCCAAGGCGGGGGGGCATGACAATTTTGCGGATGCCCAGGCGGCTATGTGCGGAACAAAGGAAAAGACTTACAAGCCTATCGGTGAGAACCAGAAGGTCTATCAGCAGCTTTATTCGCTTTACAGTCAGCTCCACGATGGGTTCGGTCTGGATAGCGTCTCCGGCAGTATGGCAAATGTAATGAAGGATTTGTTGAACATTAAAGACAGTGTAAATGCATGAGGAATTAAGAAAAGCGGTTTGCGATGCCAATGTCGCTCTTGTTAGGCACAAGTTAGTGATTCATAGCTGGGGTAATGTCAGCGGAATAGACCGCAAAGAGGGCATAGTGGGTATCAAGCCCAGCGGCGTCGGGTACGAAGAGCTTACGCCTGAGAAGATTGTGCTGCTTGATTTGGGTGGCAATATCGTTGAAGGCGATCTGAGACCTTCGTCTGATACGCCGAGCCACCTCGAACTCTACAGGAATTTTAAGGGTATCGGGGGAATTTGCCACACGCATTCGACCTATGCGACTATGTGGGCACAGGCGAACCGCGAGATGCCGTGCCTGGGGACGACCCACGCGGACTTTTTTTACGGTGCAGTTCCTGTAACCGAGTCAATGACGGCTGAGGAAATCAAGGACGATTATGAACTTAATACCGGCAAAGTCATCGTGCGCAGATTCAGCGAACTTGACCCGATACAAATTCCGGCGGTATTGGTAGCGGGGCACGGGCCATTTACGTGGGGCGCCTCGGCGGCTGATGCAGTTGAGTCGGCGGTTGTTCTCGAAGAGGTAGCGCGGACGGCGTTGGGGACAATGATTATCAATCCGAATCAAAACGGGATATCACAGGTGCTTTTGGACAAGCACTATTTGCGTAAACACGGAAAAGATGCTTACTATGGCCAAAAGTAGGTTTTAGCGGTTATTTTGTCCAACTGCGGCGTTACTCGCCTTGACCCTAATCCTCGACGTACAACGGTACGCCTCCGGTATAGGGCAAGGCGAAAGCCTTGCATTTGAGCCAAAATTCCGCGCTAAAATGGAATAGATAATTAGACAAAAAGCCTTGTACTCGCGCAAAATTCCGCGCTAAAAAGATAAAAGAGAATGAGATATATAAAACGCCTCCGTGCGGCGGTAAGGCAACGCCTTGTACTTGAAAAAAACTTCGCGCAAAAATGGAAGTTTAGTTTTGAATTAAAAAAACAAAATTTCGGAGCCGCTTCCTACTTCGCACAAGGCTTCCGCCTTCGCACGAGGCTTCCATCTTCGCTAAAGCTACGACGGACAAGATGGCGGACCAAGGACAAAAAAGAAGTACATTTGTGTGGGACCTATCGGTTCGGTCCGGGGGTTTGAAAAAGAAATGTTGTAATAAGGAGACCTGCGGCCTGACACTGGGCGTCGATTCATAACACTTTTACAGGTTAATAGCGGTTTGTGGGTATGAAAAAGCCCACTTTTTGACCACAGGAATTTCTTCTCAGATTTCCCCTTGACAGCCACTCCCCCATGCTGTAGAATTATATATATTGAGTGGGGGCATATCTGAATTGGTAGGAGTGATAAAAATGAGCAGGCATGGTAGCTTTCGGATGGCGGCGGGGATATTCATTTTTTTAGCCATCTTTATCTTTATAGGTAACACCGCCTTAGCTGATTGTCCATCGGCTGACCTTACCGGCGACTGTTTTGTCGATTATGAAGATTTTGCACAGATGGCCTCTGAGTGGCTGACAACTTATGACGCTAACGACCTTGCAATCTTGGCCGCCGACTGGTTGTATAATTATTATCGTGCCTTCGTAACGACCTGGGACACGAGTCTCGGGCTCGGCACGACGGTAACCCTGGCACTGGACGGCACGGTAAACGCCACTATCGACTGGGGCGATGACACGGAACCCAACGTCGTAACTACTCCTGGCCCTCATGTGCACGACTACGGTACCGATGGGACCTATACCGTCTCGGTTACCGGCAGCGTTACGGCATACAATAGCCTTAACAACGGCGGCGGCTGGGACCCTTGCGACCGGTACTGGCCCGAGGAAGCGAAGCTGGTAAGCGTCGATAACTGGGGGCAACTGGGCTTTACCAGCATGTACTATGCGTTCCATAGTTGCTCGAATCTCGTTTCAGTACCCGCCGATTCGAACGGTATTGAGGCCGTCACCGATATGGGCTCGATGTTCGTCTATGCGTCAGCGTTCAACCAGGATATAGGCAGCTGGGATACCTCTAAGGTCACCGACATGAGAGTTATGTTCGGCTATGCGTTGGCGTTCAACCAGGACATCGGCGCCTGGGATACATCAAGCGTCACCGACATGAGCGGTATGTTCTCCGGTGCGTCGGCGTTCAACCAGGATATCAGCGGCTGGAATACCTCCAGCGTCACCGACATGAGCTATATGTTCTACTATGCGGAAGCGTTCAATCAGGACCTGTCCGGATGGTGCGTTACGAATATTGGTTCTGAGCCGACCGACTTCGATACCGGCATAGAGACCAGTTGGACAGAGCCGCGGCCGGTCTGGGGAACCTGCCCATTGGGACCTCCTTCGGCTTTTATAACGACGTGGGACACGAGCCGTGGGGCCGGCACGACGGTTACACTGGCACTGGCCGGTACTGTGGACGCTACTATCGACTGGGGCGATGACACGGAACCCAATGTCGTAACTACTTCTGGCCCTCATGTGCACGACTACGGTACCGATGGGACCTATACCGTCTCGGTTACCGGCAGCGTAACGGCGTACAACAGCTATAGCAACGGCGGCGCGGATACCGAGCGCGCAAAGCTGGTAAGTGTCGATAACTGGGGGCAACTGGGTTTCACCAGCATGTACCGTGCGTTCCGTGATTGCTCGAATCTCGTTTCTGTACCGACCACTTCGGATGGTATCGAAGCAGTCACCAATATGAATTATATGTTCTACTATGCGTCGTCGTTTAACGGAAACATCGGCAGCTGGGATACCTCCAGTGTCACCAGCATGTGGGCGATGTTCAACAGCGCGGAGTCGTTCAATCAGGATATTAGCGGCTGGGTTACCTCTAACGTCACCAACATGAGCGATATGTTCCACTCGGTATCGTTGTTCAACCAGGACATCGGCGGCTGGGATACCTCTAACGTCACCAGTATGATCGCGATGTTCTACAATGCGTCGGCATTCAACCAGGACATAGGCGGCTGGGATACCTCTAACGTCACCAGTATGAGCGATATGTTCCACAATGCTTTGGCGTTCAACCAGGACATCAGCGGCTGGGTTACCTCTAACGTCACTGCCATGAACGGGATGTTCTTCGGTGCGTCAGCGTTCAACGAGACAATAGGCAGTTGGAATACCTCTAACGTCACCAACATGAGCGCGATGTTCAGACATGCATCATCGTTCAACCAGGACATCGGCGGCTGGGTTACCTCTAATGTCACCGATATGTGGGGGATGTTCGGCTATGCGTCGGCGTTCAACCAGGACATAGGCGGCTGGGATACCTCTAACGTCACCAACATGAGCGATATGTTCCACTCGGTATCGTTGTTCAACCAGGACATCAGCGGCTGGGTTACCTCTAACGTCACCAACATGAGCTCTATGTTCCACTCGGTATCGTTGTTCAACCAGGATATTAGCGGCTGGAATACCTCTAACGTCACCAACATGAGCTGGATGTTCTACAATGCGTCAGTATTCAACCAGGACATCAGCAGCTGGGTTACCTCTAACGTCACCGACATGCGCTCTATGTTCCACTATGCGTCGGCATTCAACCAGGACATAGGCGGCTGGGATACCTCCAACGTCACCAACATGAGCGCTATGTTCGTCAGTGCGTCAGCGTTCAACCAGGACATAGGCGGCTGGGTTACCTCTAACGTCACCAATATGAGCGCGATGTTCTACAATGCGTCGGCGTTCAACCAGGACATCAGCGGCTGGGATACCTCTAACGTCACCGACATGCGCTCTATGTTCCACTATGCGTCGGCATTCAACCAGGACATAGGCGGCTGGGATACCTCTAACGTCACCAACATGAGCGATATGTTCCACTCGGTATCGTTGTTCAACCAGGACATCAGCGGCTGGGTTACCTCTAACGTCACCGATATGCACTCGATGTTCTGGCTAGCGACTTCGTTCGACCAACCCATAGGCAGTTGGAATACCTCTAACGTCACCGACATGAGTTATATGTTCTACAATGCGTCAGTATTCAACCAGGACCTGTCCGGATGGTGCGTAGAGCTGATTGAAGATGAGCCGACCGATTTCGATACCGGTGCAGACGATTGGACAGAGCCATCGTGGCGACCCAACTGGGGAGAAGACTGCCCGGAATGAAAGTCACCCTGGCTCGAGACTAGTGGCTCGTGTTTCGTGACTCGTATAGCGAGAAGCGTACAGCGTGTAGCGTGCAGCGGGAATCGTGGATTGGTTGGTCGCCGGCGAAACGGGGTGGATGGGCCCGAAATCTGCGATTTGGCTGCCTCCAGAATTATTTTCCCCGAACTGAATAAATTTGTGGAAGTTTTCAAAAAGATCGCTATAAATTATATTATTGACAAAATAGGTTATTGGCCTTGGCGGTTATTTTAGCGATAAAGGCCTTGTTGGTTGCCATAGTGAAATTATAGTCAAGCATATTCAAAAAATAATGGAGAATATAAGATGAAAAAACAAACGTTCGGAGTCATTGTTGGGAACCGGGGCTTTTTCCCGGATTCGCTTGCGAAAACCGGCAGGCGTGACATCCTGGATGTTCTGAAGAAAAATGGGTATGGCGCGGTGGCTGTTTCGACAAAAGATGCCAAGTACGGTGCGGTCGAGACTTTTGACGAGGCCAAAAGGTGTGCAGCGCTTTTTGCATCCAAAGCCGGCAAGATTGACGGGGTAATAGTAACGCTGCCGAATTTCGGCGATGAAAAGGCCGTCGCCGAGACAATTAAACGCTGCGGTTTGGATGTGCCTGTCTTGATTCAGGCTGAACCCGATGCGGTCGGTACAATGACAATAAAGGACAGACGTGATTCTTTCTGCGGCAAGATCAGCGCCTGCAACAATCTCAGACAGGCGGGGGTCCCATATACGTTGACCGAATCGCACACGGTCAAGGTCAAATCGGCGGAATTCAGGAATGAACTTGATGATTTCGCCGCCGTTTGCAGGATTGTCAATGGTCTTGACAACGTGCGGTTTGGTGCGATTGGTGCCCGGCCCGGCGCGTTTAATACGATGCGATTCAGTGAGAAGATTCTTGAGGATTCAGGGATAACAGTTGAGCCCATCGACCTGTCCGAGATACTCGGCAGGGTTGACAGACTCACAGATAATAACAAGGGCGTACAGAACAAATTAGGTGCCATTAAGAAGTACGTCAAGACCGGCTCAATTCCCCAGGACATATTGCTGAAGATGGCGAAGTTCGGCTATGTGGTGGACAGGTGGGTTAAAGAGGTTGATGTTGTAGGCACGGCTATTCAGTGCTGGACGAGCATCGAAGAGTTCTTCGGTATCGTGCCGTGTACGCTTATGAGCATGATGAGCGAGACACTGCTGCCCAGTGCGTGCGAGGTTGACATTACCGGCCTTTTGGGAATGTATATCCTGCAATTAGCCAGCGGCACGCCCAGTGCCATCTTAGACTGGAACAATAACTACGGAAACGACCCCAACAAGTGTGTCCTGTTTCATTGCAGCAACGTGCCCAAATCGTTTTTCAAAAGCGCGAAGATGGACTATCAGGAGATCATCGCAGGGGCCGTCGGTAAGGAAAACACTTACGGGACTGTTGTCGGCAGGATTGCTCCCAACAAGGCGACGTTCTGCAGAACGACCACCGACGACACTTCCGGCATCATCAGCGTCTATACGGGCCAGGGCGAGTTCACGAACGACAAGCTGGATACGTTTGGCGGGTACGGTGTGATGAAGATACCGAATCTGCAGGACCTTATGCAGTATGTCTGCCAGATGGGCTTCGAGCATCACGTTGCGGTGAATCTGTGTCAAAAGGCCGACGCAATTGCCGAGGCCCTCGGTACATACATGGGTTGGGAAGTCTATCGCCACGTATAGCCAAAGACCCTATAAGTGTGTAAAACGAATTAACCTGAACCATAAGGCAAGATAGTATTTCATTTGCGGCAGAGGTCTTCTCGGACCTCTGCCGCTAATCGTTAATAGTTCATTAGACTGCTGTTTTGGGGATATCATGCGTCTTTTGCAATTGCTTGACGCTGACGTCGGCTGTATCTATAATGGCGGGCCGTTGGTATTTGAGGAATTTTTTATTGGATTTGAGGAGCATAAGCTGTGGCAGCGAAGACGAAGAAACCGCTTAGGAAAGGGCTGTGTGTAAAATGTACGGGGCTGTGCTGTCGGTATTTTGCATTGCCGCTCGACACGCCCGAGGACTGGGGAGATTATGACGATATACGATGGTTTCTGTGCCATGAGGACATTACCGTGTTTGTGGAAGAGGGGGACTGGTATCTGAATGTGAAAAATAAGTGTAAATATCTTTCGGAAAAAGGCCATCACTGCGATATCTACGATAAGAGGCCGAAGATTTGCAGGGGCTATGAGATTGATACATGTGATTTTACGAGCAATGAATACGACCATGAACTGTATTTCAAAGACGACCATCAGATGGAAGAATATATGAAGATAAAGTTCGGTGACAAGGTGTTGGATAAACTCGAACGTAAAAAGAAACGCAAAAAAAAGCGTAAGAAATAGTCAAAACATAGCTTAAAACGCGGGGCTAAATATTATCTGTTGCTTTGTCGCAACAGGTACTAAATTATGAAGATGCAGCCGGTAAAAGGTACGAGAGATTTTTATCCGCCGCAGATGGCGTTGCGCAACTTCATCATCGACGGGTGGAAGGCAGCGTCGGTGCGCAATGGCTTCGAAGAGTACGACGGGCCGATATTCGAATATCTCAAGATGTTCCAGATTAAAAGCGGCGATGAGATTGCCGAGCAGCTATTTAGTTTTATCGACCGCGGCGGCAGGAGCCTTGCCATCAGGCCGGAGATTACGCCGACACTTGCGCGGATGGTCAATCAGAAAATTAATTCACTGCCCCGGCCGTTAAAATGGTTTTCCGTACCGAGGCTGTGCCGGGCCGAGCGTCCCCAGAAGGGCAGGCTCCGCGAGTTCTTCCAGTGGAACATCGACATAATCGGCGAATCTAGCGCTTTAGCCGATGCTGAGGTCATTTTCACAACTGTGGATTATCTGCGTAATGCCGGCTTGACCAGCAAAGACGTCCAAGTAAAGACATCTAACAGGAAATTGCTTGCGGAGGTGCTTAAGAGTTACGGAATACCTGAAGATGAGTTAGATTCTTTATATACTGTGCTCGACAAGAAGAACAGATTGCCTTCAGAAACTTTTAGAGAAAAGCTTACGGCACAGGTTTCTAATCCTGAAATTGCCAAGAAAATCATAGCTTTCATGGAGGTCAAGAAGGTATCCATGATAAAAAAGGCAGTCGAGGTCAATGATAAGATTAATGAAGCAATCGACGAACTTGCGATGGTCGTCCGCCTGTTGAATATAATGGGAATCGGCGACTACTGTGTTTTCGACCCGAGTATTGTAAGAGGTTTAGCTTACTATACCGGCATTGTATTTGAGATATACGCGAGGGCTGGCGAGCTTAGGGCCATCGGAGGTGGTGGACGATACGATAGTCTGCTTGGCGATTTCGGCGGCCCCGCCATAGCGGCGACCGGCATGGGAATGGGGGATTGCGTGCTTGGAATACTGCTCGAAGAGAAGGGCCTGCTTAAGGATGCAGCAACCACGCGGAGACTGGATTATTTCATCGCTTATACCGATAGGGCATTTTTAGATAAGGCGATTGAGATAACAGCGAAGTTGCGAAAGGCGGGTCTGGCGGCCGATTTCAGTTACAAGGGAGGCGGGCTCAGGAAGCAACTGAAGGAGGCATCTTCAGCTAATGCGAAAAAGTGCATTATTATTGGGCAGGAATATGACAACGGTGAGCTTGTGGTAAAGGACATGACTACGGGCGAGCAGGAGACGATTTTGGAAGATAAGTTCTGGAATAATATGGAAAACCAGAAAGGGTGATTGGTGGCGAGAAAGAAGATAACGGTAGTGGGGGCAGGTAATGTCGGGGCGACAACGGGATATATGTTGGCGGTTAAAGAATTAGGCGAGGTTGTCCTTATAGATATTGTTGAGGGATTGGCTGAGGGTAAGGCGCTGGATATGGCACAAGCGGGCGGGGTGTATCCGTTTGCGGCGGCGGTAACGGGTTCGACGGACTGGGGCGCGACGGCGGGCAGTGATATTGTGATAATTACCAGCGGGATGCCGAGAAAGCCGGGGATGAGCAGGGATGACCTGTTAGAGAAGAACGCGGATATCGTCAAATCCGTAACCGCGCAGGTTGTGAAACATTCGCCGGAGGCGTTTATCATCGTTGTCTGCAATCCGTTGGATGCGATGGTCTATTTAGCGGCGAAGGTATCCGGCTTCGCTACGAGTAAGGTTATGGGTATGGCCGGGGCCCTTGATTCGGCGAGATTCGCATACTTTATCGCGTCTGAACTGGGCGCCAGCATCGCCGATGTGAACTGTGTCCTGATGGGCGGGCACGGAGATGATATGGTGCCGCTGCCGAGGTTTACGACGGTTGGGGGTGTGGCGCTGGGCGAATTGATGACGATTGAGAAGATAGACGAACTGATAGAACGTACTCGCAAAGGCGGTATTGAGATTGTCAATTTCTTGGGGTACAGCGCGTATTACGCCCCGGCGGCGGGGACCGTGAAGATGGCTGAGGCAATAATAAAGGACAAAAAGACTGTGATGAGCTGCTGTGCATATTGCCAAGATGAATACGGTGTCGGCGGAGCGTTTGTCGGCGTGCCGGTGGTGTTAGGGGCCGGCGGCGTTGAAAAGATTGTTGAACTCGACCTGAACCAGGCTGAGAAAGAGGCGTTTGCCAAGTCAGTCGCTCACGTGAAGCAGTTGGCTGCTAAGGTGGATGAATTAATCGGAGCGTGAGGTCTATCCGTAGAGTGGACCTTGGCCCACCGATTCCTTCTATCAGTAACCGGTTACCAATCACTGCCACGGCCAATCGACAGGACACTCGGCCAGCCAATAATAGGCCAACACCTTCACATCCTCCAAATCGACATCGCCGTAGTAATCGAGGTCCGCACCTTCGCAGAAGTTATTGCCCGGACCGCAAGGCTCCAGCCAATACAAGGCGAACTCGGCGAAGTGCTCGAAATTAACGAAGCACAGCAAAAGGGCCTCCGGCCCGCCCGGCCAGAACCCGCCGGCCAGCTTATAATCGCCGCCGGCCATTTCGCCCACATCCGGCTGACCAATCGTGCCGACAAGCGCGTAATCCCCGCCAGTGCTGGTGCCCCCACCGCCATCTATCGTGCTCCAGCTGATCTCATAATCACCGCCGGTTTGAGCTGACACTGGTGTCAGAAACCACCAGAATGCGAGACTGACTATTAGCAGCAATTTACTATTAACAGGCACAAAACCAAAGCATCTCATAACTTAACCTCCATTATTATCTTTGAATTTTTCGTCCTTCATGTGCACGCTGTTCTTTGGGCTTCTACTTCACTCTCATAATCCATACAACTTCATAGTAACTGGGAAGCGTTGAAGTTGCACCTGTATTAGCATTGTGAGAAGCACTATCACCTCCTGCTACTCCTGCACTTGCATTTTGAGGCATTGTATGAGTATGCGATTCACTTCCACCAGTAGAGCCGGAGGTTGTTGAGCCTCTTAAAAACCTTTGTGTTCCAGCAGAAGCCCCGTTTAGATTTGGTATTGTCTGGCCCTCATAGGGGCTATTAGGGTCGGTCAATAACTGCCCATTGCATTCAATAAAGCCACTTGGAAGAGACGGCGTATTTGGAAATGATTTTAGCCAGGCCACAACACCGCCTAATGGAACTACGCCAACGCTTCCGGCAGAAATCTGATTATCGACATAGGTCTTTACTGCCTTTTCCGTTGGCACCGAATCATTACTATTATCTTCGAGCGTACCATCCGTAGAGAACTCATTTATTGCGGGACCGTTTTGCAGGATCATACTACCATTAACATCTAACGTTGCCTCCGGGTCTGTTGAGCCGATACCGACATTGCCACTACCGATATCATAATAGACATTGCTCGTAATTAGTTTTGTGCCGTTATCATACGGCAGATAGCCCGTGGAGACATCATTCGCTATATACGTTTCCACTTGAGTCTCTGACAGGTGAGTATCGTTATCGCCATCAGCGATATCCACGGGGATATCTGGAATATCGCCCCATGAACTGATGTAGCCGTTATCTGAGACGTATGCATCCACCTGAGCCTCGCTCAACTGCGTATCATCGTCCCCATCCGCGATGCCCGCAGGGATATTGAGCATATTGCTCCAGTGCACACTCGCCGAGCCACTGGTTCGCAGTTCCTCTTCGGTGTAGTAACGGTCGTCATGGGTATGAGAGATCAGAGCATACACACCATCGTGGTCATGCGATATAACGGCATACACCCCATCGTGGTTATGCACACTCGATGCAAACGCACTCGCATCATACGAGTCTAACTTATCCGCATTTTCAGAATGCATCGCATACGGCGTCGGCGTCAGCTCCTGGCGCGGACTGAGCGTGGCAAAATCACACGGGTCACTGCTTGCGCCCGGCCGAACCGCTATTTGCAGCCAACGGGCATCTCCGATAAACACGCTACTTCCGAAGTCTAATTCCACGGTAAAGTAGCTATCGATTACATCAACGTCGTCTTTAATGACAGTACTTCCCTGTTGAATGCCTTCGTCGGGGTCGAGGGCATCATAGACAGCAAACTCGAAGTCATACAGGCCATCAGCCGGGCTGTTGGCATCCATGAGACGGCCCTGATACGTAAAGGCCGTACCCATCGGCGCAGCATTAGCCAATCCTGCCATACACAATGTTAAAATCACAACATTGAATAAAATCCTTCTACATTTCATGTTCATCTCCTTAAAAAGAGTCATATTTTTAGAGTGCACACCGTGCGCGCAAATTGACAGACGGAATTTAATATGAAATTGCCTCAAGCAAATTGCCTTTGTCATTACACCTTCATCTCCGTAATTTGCCCTGCCCAGAAACAATATAAAATTATACTGCAAAAGTCCATAGATTTCAAGGAGAAATTGCCGGCAGGGTCAAAAATGGCTTGCAGCGGGGCGGGTTTATAGTTATCCTTTCTGCTTAATCGGTGCTGTCGGGGTGGGTATAGTGCCGAGAGGCTATTTTTTGACGGGAATTTTGGAATGAGTGCATTTAAGAAAACACGCGGGTTACCAGAGCTTGATGAGCTTTGTGTTCAAACGATTCGCTTTTTATCCTTGGACGCTATCCAGAAAGCCAAGTCCGGGCATCCCGGTATGCCGATGGGTATGGCGGCGGCGGCTTATACCCTGTGGATGAGACACATGCGTTTTAACCCGGCGAATCCGGTCTGGGCCGGCCGCGACCGCTTTGTGCTCTCGGCAGGCCATGGGAGTATGCTGCTGTATTCGCTGCTATATTTAGCCGGATACGATGTATCGCTCGATGAAATAAAGAACTTTCGCCAGTGGGAAAGCAAAACCCCCGGCCACCCGGAATACGGCCTGACAGCGGGCGTGGAGGTTACAACGGGGCCCTTAGGGCAGGGTATCGCCAATTCTGTGGGTATGGCCATCGCTCAAAAGTATTTGGCTGCGCGATACAATCGCGGCGATTTCAGCATCTTCGATTACAATATTTATACAATTGCGGGCGATGGGTGTCTGCAGGAGGGCATCTCATCCGAGGCGAGCAGTCTGGCGGGTCACCTTGGCCTGGATAATCTAATTGTCATTTACGATGATAATCACATCACCATTGACGGCGATACGGAACTTGCGTTCACCGAAGACCGTGCCAAAAGGTACGAGGCATACGGCTGGTACGTGCAGGTAGTGGCCGGTGACGGTGATGATATGGAGGCGTTTGAAAAGGCGCTTCAAAACGCAAAGGCCGAGAAGGACCGGCCCAGTTTCATACAGTTCCGCTCGCATATTGCCTACGGCAGTCCGAATTTTCAGGACAAAAGTGCTGCTCACGGCGCTCCCCTTGGAGACGACGAAATTAAGCTGATTAAGAAGAACTTCGGCTGGGACCCCGAGAAGAAGTTTCACGTGCCCGAAGAGGTCCTGGAGCATACGCGCCGGGCCATTGATAAAGGCCGCGAACTGGAAGAAAAATGGTGCCGGATGTTTGCCGAATACAGCAAGGTGTATCCAGAGCTTGCCGGCGAGATAAAGGAGGCGCAGGCCGGCAAAATCAGCGTTAATATCGATGAAGTGCTTGCGAAGTTCGAGGTCGGAAGTTCCATCGCCACTCGCAAGGCGTCCGGTGTGACGCTCGATGCGCTTATGCCGAACCTGCCGCTGGTTTTGGCCGGCTCTGCCGACCTTACGCCGTCTAACAATACCTTCTTCGCCGGGGCAAGGGCCTTCCAAAAAGATTCTTACGACGGCAGATATATCCACTACGGCGTCAGAGAACACGCAATGGCGGCGATTATGAACGGGATTTCCGTAAGCGGCCTGGCCAGGGCGTATGGCGGCACGTTTTTGGTTTTCTCCGATTATATGCGCCCGGCAATTCGCGTAGCAGCTCTTTCAAAGTATCCGACTATATTCGTTTTTACTCACGACAGTATCGGTCTTGGCGAGGACGGCCCGACCCATCAGCCGGTCGAGCAGGTCGCCTCGCTGCGGGCGATACCAAACCTGGTGGTGTTTCGACCCGCCGATGCCAACGAGACCGCTTACGCCTGGAAATATACCCTTGAGCATCGCGATGGGCCGGTTGCCCTAATCCTTACCCGTCAGGGGTTACCTGTCTTAGACCAGGAAAAGTTCACAAGCGCCGCGAATCTCGAAAAAGGAGCCTATGCCCTTATCGAACAACAGAACCCGGATGTGTTACTCTTAGCGACCGGCTCGGAGGTTCACCTGGTGATAGAGGCACACAAGCTGTTGGCCGATGAGGGTATCAAAGCTGGTGTGGTGAGTATGCCTTCGTGGGAGATATTTGAAGAGCAGGACAAACAGTATCAGGAAAGTGTCTTGCCGGCGAGCGTAAAGGCGAGGGTTGGCATTGAAGCGGGTGTGCGGCAAGGCTGGGACAGGTGGCTTGGTGATAAAGGTGTTTTTATAGGCATGTCATCCTTTGGCGCATCCGCACCGGGGCCGGTTTGCCTCAAAGAGTTCGGGATAACGGCTGGGGCGATTGTGAAGGCGGCGAAGCAGGTCTTGAATGGATAATGCTCTCGCGGAAGGAAAGTGCAAATTATGAAAGCGGTAAAGATTAAGTCCATAGCGATAATGACGGGCGGGGGCGATTGCCCCGGCCTGAATGCGGTTATCAGGGCTGTGACCAAAACGGCGATAGCCAAGTACGGCCTTGAAGTCTGGGGTATTGAAGACGGCTACCTCGGCCTAATTGAAGACCGGATGCATGTACTCAGCTATAACGACGTCAGTAATATTCTGACTGTCGGCGGGACTATTTTAGGCTCGTGCAACAAGGCCAATCCTTTCAAGCATCCTGTGAAAGTCGGCAAAAGGACCAGGACGAAGGACCTTTCCGACGATTGTATCAAGCTGTTAGCCGGCTATGACGTGGATGCGCTTATCTGTATCGGTGGTGACGGCACAATGGCCTCGGCCGCCGAATTTGCTAAAAAAGGGCTTACTGTTATGGGCGTGCCCAAGACGATTGACAATGACCTGTACGGCACCGACATCACCTTCGGGTTTAACACTGCTGTTAGGACGGCCACCGAGGCGATTGACAAAATCCACACCACCGCCAGTTCGCACCATCGCGTGATGATAATCGAGGTGATGGGCAGATATGCCGGCTGGATCGGCCTTCATGCGGGTATTGCCAGCGGAGCGGATGTTATTTTATTGCCGGAGATGCCGTACGAGCTTGACAAGATATGTGAGTTTGTGCTCGGTCGCTCCGAGCGGGGCAGGAGATTCAGTATCGTTGTCGTAGCCGAAGGCGCCAGGCCAAAGGGCGGCAAAATGGTTGTCGCAAAAAAGCTTAAAGACAGCCCCGACCCGGTTCGATTAGGCGGCGTAGCAAACGTGTTGGCTCAGCAGATCGGCGCCGCGACGGGACTGGAATGCCGGGCGGTCATCCTCGGGCACGTGCAAAGGGGCGGCACGCCCACGCCGTTTGACAGGGCACTTGCCACGAGCTTCGGCTATACTGCAATAGAGCTTCTGATGAGAGGCACGAAGAATCACCTTGTGGTGCAGAAAGACGGCAAGCTCTCAAGTATCCCGCTTTGGCGGGTGGCGGGCAAGATTAAGACGGTTGGCAGGAATCATTACCTTGTACGAGCGGCCCTGGCTGTGGGAACAAGTTTTGGGGTGTAGGGTCAAAAAATGCAAGCCCGGATTATTGTTCTTGCTGGATTGCTCCACGCAGGCCCTCCATTTTCAAAAAGCCCTTTTTCCAAACCACTATGCTTGAAACCACAAACACGATTAGGCACATTATCAACGCGTGCATCATTCTCATCCGGCTCATGACCAATCCTATCAGCACATACACGCCCGCCAGGTTGCAGCAAATACCAACGGTCCCATTAAGAGATATGCCCCGGTCCATCATCTGGTCATAGATGTGCCCCCGGTCCGCAACGAATAGCGGCCGTTTGTTGAGCCACCGCCTCGCAAAAGCCACCGCCGTATCGAGAATCGGCAGACCGAATATCATTATCGAACACAAACACCACTGCGGCCCCGCCGCCGCAAAGAGCATCATCAGCCCGGCCATTATAAAGCCAAGGAACAAGCTGCCCGCGTCCCCCATGAATATCCTGGCAGGATGCTTGTTGAAGGGCAAAAAACCGCAGACGCTGCCCAATACCGCCAGCGCAATTATTATTCTAACCGGGTCGCCGAAGTCTGAAACGTCGTGCGATTCAGCTAACATACCCAGCCCTAACATACCCACGGCTATCACCGCCGTAATGCTTGCGCACAGACCGTCGATGCCGTCAAGCAGATTCAGTGAGTTTGTTGCGCCAAGAACAAACACCATGGCAACGATGAAACTGACAACGGCCTCAAGGGCTCCGGACATCTGATAGCCCAACGGCGCCGTCAGACTCTCCAGTGCCGGCCTTATGCCAACTGCAACCAAAACAACAGCCCCGATACTCTGACCCAATACCTTATGCCACGGCTTTATGTCGAGTATATCGTCCCCAACACCGACAAAACACGCTATTGTTCCCCCGCCAAGTATGCCCAGCAACCATTTTACAGCGCCGCTCGGATATAGATACATTATGGCTGCGATGATGCCAATCGCGCATCCGGCGAATATGCCTATCCCGCCAAGATACGCAACAGGTTCTGTATGCGTCTTCACCAGGTCGTCGGGCTTATCGACTATGCCGAATCGCAGCGCAATTTTTCTGCACAGCCATGTTCCCGCCAGTCCACATACAAAAGATGCCAGAAGCACCGGCCACAACTCGAATGCGTAGCTTAGAGAATTTTCAGAATTTATGATATTACCGCCAACCACTTGCTATTCCTGAAACGACTGCGACTTTGAATTTCTCAAACAATTTACCGCACAAAGCCCCGCTTGTCCAGCGGATTCCCGCTACATGCATTTGTTGACATTTAACCGGCGGATAAGTAAACTGAACTTTTGGCACACGCCGACGTAATGATTTGTAAATATGTAGATAAAACCGAGCTTATGCAAAGATTCTTCAACCAGAGTTTGAATACATCCCTCTCACCGTCCGCTATGGTGATTTTATTGTCCGGCTTCTTGATTGCCTCCTCTGCTCAACAGGCCCACGCGCTCGGGCCCAACGAAATTCTTGTCCTAACAAACGGCAACAATCCAGCTTCGGTGCGAATCGCCCGCCATTACTGCGAAAAGAGGTCCGTGCCGAAAGAGAATATCTTAAAACTCGCCTTGAATCGGGAGTTGACCGACGACATAACCCGGAATCGTTACGACAAGTTGATTGCTCAGCCGGTCCGTGCGGCCTTGTCAAGCCCCCCGTTTTCGGACAGGATTAAATGTTTGCTTACTGTTTATGGCGTACCGTTCAGGGTTGGCCCGAGGGAAATGCTCAAAGGCGAGCAGCAAAGTCTTGCCGGATTGAGTGGGCTGGCTCGTCGGAAAACGGAACGGTTGAAAGAGATCATCAGGCAGTTTGAAATTGCCAGCGGCCTGCAATATGCCGTGTTGACCGATACCGAAAAGCAGCCCTCGGCGAAGAAGATTCTTAAGGACCTGGATTCTTACATCCAAAACGCTTACTCCAAAATCGATGCTATTGACAACAACTCCCAAAAGCGGCGGCGATTAAAAAAGTGGCTGAGTTTGTATGCGGATATTCACGGCAGGACAAAAGCATCTCAGACAGCCAAAGCCAACCCAAAACTGTCACTCCGATTAACCGCCGCCGACCAGGTTAAGATAGAAAAGTGCGCCAGGCTCTTCGAGCAGGACCGCCGGGAAAAATGGGGTTTTAAGGAACGCTTAAAAGCCGGATTCTATGACGCCGTCCAGACTGTTGCCGGAGTAAACGGTGTGCTGCTGCGATTGAACGCCGATATTGACAACATCAAAGGCCTTGAAACGGGCGCTTCTGTTGACAGTGAGCTGTCAATGGTGATGTTTGACGACTATACATTGTACCGCTGGGTGCCGAACGAACTGAAACACCGTGTTTTCTGGATGGGCACTAAGACATTGATGGTTTCGCGTCTCGATGGGCCCGGCGAACATATAGCCGCTGCCCTTGTCGATAAAGCCGTATCAGCCGAGCGAAACGGCCTTAACGGATTTGCCTATATAGATTCGGGATACTCCCTGAAAAAGAAAATGCCCTTGTATGTAGAATATGACCAGTCGCTGTATCAGACGGCATCGCTCCTCGTTGAGCGAACGCAGATGAAGGTGGTCCATGAGCAAACACCGAAACTTTTCGCCCCCGGCCAATGTCCGAACACCGCCCTGTATTGCGGCTGGTACAGCCTGAAGAAATACGTTGACGCCTTTGACTTTGTCACAGGCGCGGTGGGATATCACATCGCAAGCTGGGAAGCCGTCGATTTGCGCGACCCCAAAAGCACACAGTGGTGTTCTGCAATGCTAAGAGATGGCATAACCGCGACGATAGGCGCCGTGGCTGAGCCTTATTTAGCCACGTTTCCCAAACCGGATTTGTTCTTCAACCAGCTCATAAAGGGTAAATGTCTCGCAGAGGCGTTCTACAGGGCAAAGCCGTACAATTCCTGGCAGATGCTCCTGATTGGCGACCCTTTGTACACACCCTTCAAGCAGGTCAATTAAGCTTCCGGCCGTGCGCCAGAAATGTCAGCCACGAAATCAGCGCAGCGCAGAATATCCCGCTAAGCGCTATTAGCCAATCGATGAGCCATATCTGTTTGCCAAGGGCGACTGAGCACAGCTTCACGCCGACCAACAAAACAGCAGGCGCCACCAGCGCCGCTACGATCCATTTGACACCCACCAGCCGAATATACCGCTGCATATACTGAATCCAGACAAGCGTAAAAATGGCAAAGCCTAAGAAATGAACACCGGGATTCAAGTACGGCAATTCCCAAAGCGTGTCGATTTTTGAGAAGTTGGTTATTGCCAGGATGAACAGAGCTGACACAATCACCGAACTGGGCCAGAAGCTCAACACCGACAGCGTACCCAAACCAAATAAGACACCCGCCAGGTTCGCGTAGAAATCATGAACATCAGCGGATCGCCCGATACAGCCCTGCAGCCACTCATCGAAAGCGCTGTACCAGACCATCACCGCAAGCGCCACCCAGACCTTGGCCTTTCGCCAATCGACTTTATTATATGGACTGATCGAGAACCACCACAAAAAGACAAGCGCCAGATAGGCTAAGACGTGCATCATTTTATCGGACATGCCGGATTTCCGGGCTAATTGTGGTATCGGGATATGCGTCAGCACAAAAAGCCCCGGCCAGTAAATCAGCAGCATTAAAAGAATGTATTTGTGTCGTCTTAGTAAAGGCATATCTTGTTCTCTGAGATTAGCAAATATATCGGCGAAATATCACCACCGCAAGAGCTATGTTTTCTCGCGCTTTAATTTTGGCCTGTTTTGCCTTATGATGCACTTCACAAACAGAGCCCCGACCGTGAGGGAGGGGTAATTGAAGCTTTGGTCCCAACTTCCCGGAAGTCGGGCGCGTTTAATTTACAGGATTCGTATTATATGGAGATGCGATATGTGGGAAGCACTGTCAAGCTCAATTCAAAATGCGATTTTGCAGATTAAGCTCGACCCCTGGTGGGAGGCCACCGCCCTTGCCGGCGAGCTCGTATTCGGCGGAAGGTTCATCCTGCAGTGGATTGTCAGCGAGTACAAGAAAAAATCCTACGTCCCGACCGCCTTTTGGTTTATGTCGATAATCGGTAGCCTCATCCTGCTGGTTTATTCGATTCACATCGAAAAACCCGTCCTGATATTGGCCTTTTCCGTCAATACCCTGATCTACATGCGCAACATCCACCTGATCTTCAGACACAAAAAAATTCAAAATAAGCAATAGAAATGTGAAAAAGATTGGCCCTTGACCTGGTAAGAAAAAAGAAAAGGTGGGAACATGACGCAACAAGAGAAACAAAATCTACGGAGAAAATGGAAAAGATGGTTCAAAAAAATATGTCAGCACATTAGCTGGCTGGAATGGTCTAATGAAGTATATAGGGAAACTAACAAAATTAGCGATTGGCATAGGCTTTTGGGAGCAAAACGCATATTTTATGATTGGCTTTCACAAAACTATTTTGTAACAACCGGAATGATTGTAAGAATGCTGGCAGGGGAGAAAAGGTCTTCACAGAAAAAATACAATACAATCTCTTTCTGCATACTACTTAAAGACATGCTTAACTTTTATGATTCTCTTCCAATAAAAAGTCGTATCAGTAAAGATGATATCGAAAAAGACATAGAAAGAATTGGTACAATCTCATCGCCTATAACAACGTGGGTTGATAAAAGAGTAGCTCATATTGATTTCCAAGGTAGATTCAATAATTTAAGTGTCCTTGACTCTGATACATTCGACCAAACTTTGGACAATTTTATCAAGCTTATGGAAGAGTTGTTTCAAAAGTATAATCAGTTACTTCAAGCTCACGAACTATGTCTATTTCCCCTCGTAATAGGCGATTGGCAGGAACCTATTAAGCGAGCTTTTAGCAAAAAGGGCCGTGCTAAATAATAATTTTACAAGAGGTGGTATTATGGCAAGCACTTCGGACTTGGACTGGTTAAAAAGGAAAGAAGGAAAAACTGATAATGAAGGGATTTCTAAAATGACTAACAAAAAAATCGATAAGTTCAGGCAAAAATTAAAAGAGATTCTCCTTATAGAAGTACCAGCCTCTCAACGTCAACAATATCTAAAATCGTTAGAGGACAAGTTTCATAGATTGATGTCACTGGGCCAAAAAGTTGGAGCAAGTTGTTATTTAAGAACTGAAAGCGTACGCAATGTCGTGGAATTACTTGACAAAAGCTCTGACCTTGACACCAGAATTTCAGCTATTGAAGCCATGATATGCGAATTTGTTTATAACATCAATGATGCTCTTCGAACTGGGGCAGCGATTAACGCTACGAAAGCTGCGAGCAGAAGTTGTCTGATTAGTATTATATCGGTAATAGTAGCTATTGCAGCGGCAGTGGCTGCTTGGTTTATAGCCTTGAGGGCTGATTGAAAGCACGAAAGGAAGGATGATATTATGGCAAGGTACTTAGGGCTTAAACTGGTGAAGAAGAAAAAGTGAAGAAAGCGACAGGCAAGTCGCAAATCAAGACCATGGGAGATGAAATGAAGGGTTTGGTGATACTTTTGGCAATTAGTGCAGGTCTCTCCTTGTTGTATTGCTTGCGGTATGCTGCTTGGTGGGAAGGCAGATTCCTTGTCAGTATTCGCCGGTGGCTCAAAGGAGAAGGTTTTAAGAGTGGGGTTATGATATGGTTGTTAGTCACCCTCCTTCTTGCATTTTTCATTTGGCTTTGCTTCGTTGGCTCCGGGCTTTGGGGCTATTTGAAGAATCCGTTGTGACGATAAGAAATTAGGGACGGTTACCTATTCCTGCGAATTTTCAGAGGACACCGTTGACACACCCAGTTGATCTGCATCGATGATGCGCGAACCGACACCCACCCCCACGCAGACAACTAATATCACCGTATGATAGCAACGTATATTCAATTTATCATCACAGTCTGACCGGGATTTTCCTCTCGGCCAGGTACTCTTTGACCTGCCTTATCGAGTACTCACTATAATGGAAAATTGACGCCGCCAAAACCGCATCCGCCTTTCCCTCTTTCAGCACATCTGCAAGACTTTCGAGCGTGCCCGCTCCGCCGGAAGCGATAACCGGAATATCAACAGCATCCGCTACAGCCGCCGTCAGCTCAATATCATAGCCCGCTTTTGTTCCGTCGGCATCCATGCTCGTCAAAAGTATCTCGCCCGCACCAAGCTCCTGGGCACGCACCGCCCATTCGACAGCATCGAGGTCCGTCGGCTCGGAGCCTGCCTTGATGGTTACGTGCCACTTGCCCCTCTTTGGCTCCGTGCGCTTGGCGTCGATTGCTAACACCACGCACTGATTGCCGAACCGCTCGGCGGATTCTGCAAGCAGCCCCGGGTTCTGAACCGCCGCCGTATTGATGGAACATTTGTCCGCACCGCTTCGAAGCAATAGCCCGATTTCATCCGCCTTCGTAATTCCGCCCCCAACCGTAAACGGTATAAACACATTCTCAGCGACCTTTTCCACTAATCCCACAATAGTCTTGTTCGACCGAATCGTCGCCATGATATCGAGAAAGACAAGTTCATCCGCACCTTCATTGCTGTATCGTGCGCCTAATTCAACCGGGTCCCCTGCATCGCGGAGGTTAAGAAAGTTCACCCCCTTGACAACACGGTTGTCTTTCACATCAAGGCACGGTATGACCCTTTTCGTAAGCATCTTAAGCCGCGGCTCCTTTGCAGATACGCTCAAAATTCCGCAGAATATCCAAACCGACCGCCGCACTTTTCTCAGGGTGGAACTGACACCCGAAGATGTTACCCTTCTGAACTGAAGCAGCTATATCGATACCGTAGTGTGTGTACGCCACAACCGCCTCATCGTCCGTAATGTCCGCATAATAAGAATTCGCAAATGGAAAATACTGCTCGCTGCCTAACCCCGCAAAAAGTTCCATCCCTGCCGGCAGCTTCACAAGGTTCCACCCCATGTGCGGTATCGCCAATTTCTTGCCGTCTTCATCCACTCCGCCCGGGATCCGTATCACCTTGCCTCTTATCAGTCCAAGGCACTTATGCACGCCGTGCTCATGACTTTCATCGAAAAGAAGCTGAAAGCCTAAGCATATTCCAAGCAATGGCTTTCCGCTGTTAGCCGCCTGGCGTATCACCTCCGCTAACGGCCCCAAGACCTTCATGGCATACCCGCACGCCCCCACGCCGGGCAGGATTATTCCGTCCGCCTTTTCGATGTCGCTATCTTTACAGCTGACTTTTACGTCACAGCCGATATACCGCACGGCGTTCGTAACGCTTTTGACATTGCCCACACCGTAATCAATTACCACTATCATAAGACGCCTTCACTTCTCGTTCAGTTCGCCCGATTCGCACTCTTTTGCCCCCATCTTATTGGCCAAAGACCTACATGCAAGCCCTTTTTACTCCGATGCCCCAACCGGCGGATTCTTCCTGCGCAACCGGAACTTTTTTCTGCATTTGGCCTGCCCCTCCCGCGCCTTACGCTCTGGGTTCTGCCATAACTGCTTGCCTGAGCACTTCTTAAATCAAAACGGCTATCCCGGCACCTGTTTTGCTCACTTTTGACTCATCTGTAAGGCAATCGGACTGCGTCTGTCTATTGCCGACAGTATCGGTTCGCGCATGGGAAGGTTAATCAGCGCCAATATGTCTGAAAGAGTAAACTGCAACATCCTGCAACCTTCGACCCTCGCAAGGCGAACCTCTGTCATCACCGCCGAAGGCCGCTCCCCTCGCGATAGCCGCAAGACCGGCAAAAACAGACGAAGGGCCGCTAAATCCAAAGATGCTTCCTTTACCGTCAACGTCAGCAGAAAATGGCGCTTCGCAAAGAACACCGTCCGCTCCATATTGGACATGTACAAATGGCTTGACGAAATTCCCTTAGGCCTCTTTATCGACCTCTGGGCGTGACCATTGACAGACGAAACGCAGATGTGCAGCTTTACCTTTTTCCCTTTCATTGAGAGATTCTGTCAATCAACTCCTGTGCCTCCTCTACGGTGGATTCATTCTCTGAAGTCTCAACGACCTTCCGCAAGACCGAGAGGACATACTGGCGATCCGCCTCATCGTCAATCTCATCAGCCTCATTCATTTCATCAGCAATTGCAACTGCCGCTACAGCCGCCTCATTCTTAAGGTCGCTGTCTGTCAGATATGATTCGGCTACCTTAAGCGCCTCGATATGGGCCACCGATGCCAGGCCCGCAAGCACCAGCCTCTTCTCGTCAACACGCTCAGCCATACCCATTGCCTCGGAGTATAACTGGACTTTTTGACCTGCTGCCTGCTCCGCATGTTCTATCATCTTTATATAGCCGCGAAGGGCCAACACCTTGTGCTGCTCCTCTTCGGCGCCTCGCGCTAAATCCCTCAAATCTTCCATCGGCTCCGCACTCGGCCACGATGCCAAGGCCCGAATCGCCGCAGTCCTGACCTGCGAATCTCTATCCTTCAGACCGGCCCGAAGCATCGGCAGGGCGGTCTCGTCACCGATACGTCCCAATGCCCGAAGCAGCGACCCCTTCGCGCCGGCATCCTCAACCGAATCTATCGCTGCCAGTATTGCCGCAGTTGCTTCGCCTCGCGCGCCTTGCCCAATGGTCACCACAGCATCCTCAGCCACCCTCCGCTCGCTATCGCCGGCTGTCTTAATCCACAAACCAATCATCGCAGCCAAATCTTTCTGGCCGCCTAATGCAGATAGCGCCTTCCACGATTCGACCCGAATTTTCGGGTTCCTGTCCTCAGCTGTTTGCAACAACTTGCCTGTCGCCTCTGTTGCCTTTCGTGCTGCCAGGCTCTTGACCGCCTCTAACCGAATACCCACGTCCTTAGCATCCAAAAGTTCCATAATGGCCCAGTTTATCTCCACACCTCGCAGCCGGTTCAGACTCTGCCGTGCCGCTTTGCGTTCTGCATTTTCACCTGTTGCCGCCTTCCGGGCTAACAGTTCCACCGCCCGTGCATCGCCTATTGTCCCCAGCGCTTCTAAAGCCGCAACCCTTACCGACTCAAACTCGCTTTGGGCGGCCTGCATTACCGCCGGCAAGGCCGACCTGTCGCCACGGTCTCCAAGCGCACTCACAAGCAGCGCGCGAGCTTCGGCGCCCAGCTTCGGCACTTGTTTGCAAAACGCCTCTGTTGCGTCTTCGCCCCGCAGCTCCCTTACAAATCCCAGTGCAACCGACCGCATAGCCGCATCGTCGCTCTTTAATTCCGCAATCACGTGCGGTATCGCCTCTGTCTTGTCGGTCGACACAAGACCCGTAAAGGCCGTAATCCGAACATGCTTTGCCTCCGACGGTACATACATCCGGGCGTAAATTTCTAATGCCGTTTCATTATCTCCGTTGGCCCCCAATTTGTCCGCACACAACAGATACGCATCCGCCGGCACCTGGCGCCACTTTCCTGATGCCTTCCCAAGCTCTCTTTTCAATTCAACTGCCGCCTGACTGTTGCCTATCAATCCCAGCGCCACCGCCGCCGCCTCTGCCGATTCTCGGTCCGAATCTGACAGCAACTTGCCCAATGCCTTTGTCGCATTGCTGTCGCGCCGCTGTCCTATTGAATTGATGATACCCACGCGGACCTCACCGCTCGTCTTTTCCAAAGCATCCCGCAGCGCCTCATCCGCCCGCTCAGATGGTATCCGCTCCAACGCGAAACGCGCTATATCGGACAGCTTCTCGTCACCCAGCATCTTCGCCAGAACCGGCACCTGCTCGCCCGTCCCGACAAGACTAAGCTGCCCACAGACCCACTGCTTGTACGCAAAAGTCGAATCCTTCTCTAACACCGCCGCCAGCCGCTTGGCCAAATCCTCACGCTTGGCCGCATCCTGCGTCTGAAGCACTAACTCTTCCACAAATGTCAGCCGCTTTCGGCTGTCACCAAACTCATACCCGGCAACTTCTGACAGCAGCTTACTTGCAATCTCTCCCTGCGACGGCACAGGCTTATCCAACGCCCAAAAGATTCCGTTTGTCAGCAGCGTCCGAAACGCTCGCATCTTAAATTCATCCGGATGACCTAACGATGTATAGAATACCCGGCCACCGCCCGTGTGTAAATTGGTCCACGTCACAGGTTCAAAAGGTTTTCGCTCCCCCACGCGCCCCATCATCAGCACTGTCGCACTTCCAGCCAACGGCGATGTCTTATACAGCCACGATGGCACCCGAAACTCCTCAGTTGGCACCCCCGCAAGTATCGCGTGCGACTCCATACCGTCCTTAATCCAAACGTAAGTAAGCGGCCCGTCCTCGCTCTTGTTGCCGTGGTGCATGTGATAGTTACCACCAAGTACATCCCGGTCAAACTCGGGCCATTCTGTAAGTCCTGCCGGCGGCCTTTCCTGATTCAGGTTAAATGCATGACTGGCTGTACGAATCCCTACTACAGGCTTACCGCTTGCAACATAGTCTCGAAGATGCCTCATCTGCCCCGCCGGCAATACCTGACGACGCACATAAATCACCGCAAGGTCAGCCTCCGCCAGCCGCTCCAAACCTGCAATATTGTTATCGCCGCCCTGAACAATATCGCACGTCAATCCGTACACATCCTCAAGCTGGCCCGCAAACTCAGGCAGAGTATTGGCGGCATCATACTCATCCTCGGCAATTATAAAAACCACACGCGCCCCGCTCGCAACCGGACATCCTGACATCAGTATTGCGCCGAGCAGCAAAACGACAAATATTGTTCTGACGTTCATATCAATAACCTTTCTCGCAGAATTTATTACTCTTTTGTGTTACAAACTGGACATGTGTGCCACCGGAAAATCATAGTGCAGTTATATCCTTGGGTGCCACGGTCAAACTTGTTTGGCCGTGCAGAAACAACGGAATCGACCATGTCATTTAGCATAATCTCGTCCTGAGTGCTTGTGTGTCACCGGCAAACTTGTTTGCCGGTGCTCCAAATCTCCTATCTCGATTTTCTGCATTTCGACCTTGTTGCATTTATTATGCAAAAGTCAATAACTACTACGTCAAAGATGCCACGGCGCACGCATAGGCTTACTCAGCATACGGTTCGCCTCATCATCCCCGATAAACCTCTCCTTCTCGGGGTCCCACCGCAACTTTCTCTTCAGCCACATCGCGATATTACCCAGATGGCACACAGTAATCGAACGATGCCCCACCTCCACGGGCGCCGCAGTTTCCCGGCCGCTCTTAATGCAATCGATAAAGTTGCGATGGTGGCTGTTGCTCTGATAAAGATGGATTTCATTCGGCCCAATCACCGAATTTCTAAGCGACTCCGGGTACGTCCTGAACCCCCCGTAGCCAATCTCGACCCAACCTTCCGTCCCCTCAAAACGCGCCCCAACTCCGTATGGACCCGTCTTGCATATCAGTTCCACACCATTGGCATACAACGCCCTGAAATGCACCTTCGTAGCCGTCGTGAAAAGCCCGTCCCTGGGCCACTCACCCCCCAGGTCTTCGACCTCTATCGGCCCGGTATGGTCGGTATTGTTGCCCCACTGGGCCATGTCAATCGAATGTGCGCCGAAGTTCGTCGTCTGCCCTCCGGAATAATCGATTCCAAAGCGGAAGTTGTAAAGGCATCGGTCCTTGTGATAAGGCACCCACGGCGCCGGCCCAAGCCACATATCATAGTCAAATCCCTCCGGAATCGGCGAAGGCTTCCAATCTGCAGGAGGCGCCGTCTTATTGTTCACCGCCACCATCGTGCGGATTCTTTTGAGTTTGCCTATTCGCCCGTTTCTCACTAATTCACAGCCGAACCGCGTCACCTGGCTCGACCTTTCATGGCTGCCCGTCTGGAATGTAATTCCATGCCGCCTCACCGCATCTATCATCGCCCGCCCCTCCGATATCGTCAGCGTCATCGGCTTTTCGCAATAAATATGCATGCCCCTCCTCGCAGCCATTATAGAAATCGGCGCATGCCAGTGGTCCGGCGTAACCACTGTCACAGCATCGATATCGTCCCGCGCCAAAAGCTCGCGAAAATCGTTGTACGCTCCGCATCCCTTAAATGTACCCGCGCGTTTCTGTTCGGCGTAGTGGTCCTCGACAATCAGCCTCGCCGGCTCACGCCCAAGATAGTCACCTTGCCATCCTTCCTTAAACCAGTGTCCGTACTCGCTGCTGCCCGTAACCACATCGCACACCGCCGCGACCTGAACATCATCGAACTGCATCAACTCCCGCATATCGTTCGTCCCCATTCCGCCCACGCCGATACAGCCTAATACGATTCGATTACTCGGCGCATTGGCCCCGAACACGCTCGACGGCACAACATACGGAAAACCGATAGCCGCAACTGCCGCAGCACTACCCTTCAAAAAACCCCGCCGCGTAACCTGCCCCTTCGACTTCGACAAATCCTTATTCATCTTCGAATCCTTTGTTAAATGTTCAGGGTGGGGCTTGCCCCACCGACTCTGCTGATTTCTCATTGTCGCCGGGGAAGTTCGGTAAGGTGATTTTTCCTGTTGCATCCGCGGTCAATGTTCCGCCTCCTGCGTCAAACCATTCGCCCGTTCGCGGGTCGAACCAGTCGGCCTTGAATTTTCCATAATCTGCTTTCCCGTAGGGTATGCCCCGCATACCAAATCCTATTTAGCCCCGCACGTCCCGCATGTCTCGATACATCGGGGATATATCGGGGACACATCGGGGCCCGACGGGCGGGGTTTCTTACTCGTTCTTGGTTTCACCGCATCTTCCGAAGCAGCTCTTTCCTGTTCTTCACTCGTATCTCGGCGTTCGCATACCGCCTCTTTTCATCCTCGGTTTCGGCTATAATAGCTGGAACCGGCGTGGGCTTTTTATTTTTATCCAGCGCCACAAAAGTCAGGTGGGCCGTCGTTGCCACGGTACTTTGCCCGCTGTATGGGTCCTCCCTGCTGACCTGAACGCCCACCTCCATCGACGTTCGACCCGCATAATTTACACTCGCCTTCAGAACAACGTGCTCGCCGATATAAATCGGTTCCTTGAAGTTCAATGAATCGATACTTGCTGTAACCACCTCCTTGCCGCAGTGCCTCTGCGCTGCCATCGACGCAACCATATCTATCCACGCCACTATCGCACCCCCAAACGCTGTCCCGTACGGGTTGGCCTGGTCCGGCATTAGCATGTACCTTGTCTCGACCGTGCTTTGGGCCGGAGTTTTTGCTTTTTCCTTATCCATCGCTTTACCCCGCAATAATAAAAAAAGGGCGGCAAATATGCCACCCTTTTTTGTAATCCAGCCTGTTTTTCGCCCGTCAGGCAACGATGTGCACTTTTTTGCCCTGAAACTGCACTTTTCCATCGACAAGGGCAAATAGCGTAAAGTCCCTGCCCATACCGACGTTGAATCCGGCCTTGAATTTCGTCCCGCACTGGCGGATCAGAATCGCACCCGCCTTAGCCGCCTGACCGCCGAACAGCTTCACACCCCGGTATTTCGGGTTACTGTCTCTACCGTTCCTTGAAGAACCTTGTCCCTTTTTATGTGCCATAATTACTACCTCTATGTACCAGCAATTCACAAAATCATCTTACCGGCCCAACAATATACCACCTCGCCGCCATCCTGTCCAGAAAAAAATATCAATTATTTACCCCCTCTGGCGGACGCTCCTCCCCTAAATATCCAATGCTTGTGCCTGCGCAGGATTGTCGCCACTGCCTACGCAGGGGCAGGTGGTAAATAGAAAATAGAAAATGGAAAATTCTCATGTCCCCCCCCTCCACCAGGTTTCTGGGCTGCTCTCGTCAGTTCTTGGCCCGCAGAATTTGCACCAACTCCGTCAGCGAAACAAGTCCCTCCGTCGCCAACTTGATCTTACCTTCCTTATCGATAATGAAACCTGCAGGTATCCCGCGCACACCTCCGAATGGTGCAGGAAAGGGCCCCCGAGAGGAAATGACCGTATAATTCAACTTCTTAGACTCGGCAAACCGCTGGAGCATTGTAGGTCCTTCATTCGATATCGCCAACATTGCAAGTTCATCTTCACTTATCCTGTTTCGCAACTCAATCAAATGAGGTATCTCCGTTAGGCATGGTGCGCACCACATCGCCCAGAAGATGACAATAACATTCTTCCCCCGGTAATCGCTCAACTTATGCGTTTTTCCGAAAATGTCTTTTAGTTCAAGGTCCGCCGCCATCTGCCCGTGCCAGTTCGTCCACACCGGCTTCCACGTCCTCCGCGCGCTGATAATCTCCGCAAGACTCTTCGGCTCACCTTGTGTAATTTCTGACCACTCCGCCTCAGACACATGGACATCTGCAGGCCGAAACCGTCTGCCGCCGGCTTCAAATCCGGTTCTTGAAGGTTGATTTTTTAACGCCCAGATTACCGCCCCAATCAGGACCAGAAAAACAAGATAAACCGGCCACCCCTTAATCACGCTGTTTTCTTTCAACGCCATCTTTACCATCGCATCATTAAATTAAAACTCCACCGGCCCCGATTATTTTGCGTATCGTCCGTTGAACGCAGCGGAATACCGTAATATACACCCGCGTCAAAATTATCACCTAACTGAACGGCCGTACCAACGCCCACCGAAGCTAATTCCTCAGCTCTCTTCTCACCTGCGACTGGATGTTTTACCTTTGCGCGGGCCGCATCGAAGAACACTAACGGTGCAAGTCGTCGCAGGAATGGCTTTTGGACAGGCCCACCTTCCTCGTCCGTTTGTATCCCCTCCTGCGACTCGTAATATTTCACTAAGTCATACTCATATTGCGCCGATATCAGTAGGCCGCCGTCAGCCACAGCTTCATTTTCCTTGTACCCCCTCACCGAATACAACCCTCCATAAACCGTCATCCTCGCCGGAACCAGCCTTTCATTCGGTTGTACCCACCGCAAAGACCCGCTCACCCGCCCAATCTTGTCCGTATCAAGGTACCGCTGGTGGGCCGCCGACAAATAATAGATATTAAAGGTCGAATCAGCATCACCAACCGCATTCGCATTACGCGCCTGATCGAAAGCCGAATCACTTGAACCACCCACGCTATGTATTCGATTAAACGAAACCGAGCTGTTCGACATATCGTCTGACTTATGGATGTCAACCCCAATCCCCCACAGGTTCATCGTCACTTCAGAACCCAATACCGAATTGAACAACGTCGACGTTATCTTGCTCTTCTCCTGGCTCAGTGAACTGGTAACATCAAAGAACCACCCGTCCTGCTGGTGCACGTTGTAACGCAAAAGACCGCCGTAAAACCAGCCGTTCCCGAAAAAGTTAAACCCGCTCGCCCCTTCTGGGTCTATGTCAAACTCACTGTAACCGCCGTAAAGCTTAAGACGCAATCGCGGCGTAAACACCGGAAACTCGTAGCTGCCGTACATCGAGTAATTCTCGTCCGGCTCATCTATCGGGAGCTGATACACCGTCGTAAGCCTGTCGTCTCTGCCCGTTAGATTAGTATTGATTAGGCCGAATCTCGGGCTCCACCGACGCTGCTTACTGCCCGCGTTGTCAACCTGCGCGTACCAGTGCCACGGATTGGCCTCGTAAATATCGTATCCCACCCGAAGCGACTTAGGCTCTGCACCCTGTGATACCCGGGCAGACACATATCTATCCGGGTTCAGATTCAAAAGATTGATAAAATCATCCAATTCCTTTTGATTGGCGACCTGGCCCACCTTGACTGGCGACCATTCCATGAAAACAGACCGATCAAGATAGCCCTCCTCGACCTCCTCCCGGTCAAGACTGTAAGCCGTCACCGTAACTTCAGAAATTGTCGCCTCCAAAACCTCTATCGGCAGCACCCCATCTTCCAGTTTCAATTCCTCCCCCACCGCCTCAACCGGCACATACACATATATCCCCGCATAGCCTCGCCTCTGGTACGCCGAAAGAATGTACTGCGTCAAACCCTGGATGGTCCGCGCCGAAACCCGCCGCGGCTCGCCCGGCTCCGCGATTACCTCATGCACAACTCTAAGGTCGTAAAGCTCACTGCTGGCGGCCTGCTCTAACGGCTCATCCGAAGCGTTATAAACCAGAGGCATATCTTCAAACAACTCCTCCGTTGATATGAGCGTGTTACCGCTCACTTCCACACTCTTCACGCTCAAACGAGCGGTCGTATCTTCGGGCAAATCAAGTTGCTCAATCTCGGACCATCGCTTGCCCTTTTCACTTGCTTTGCGACGCGCTTTGGCCTTCGATGTCTCCTGGCGAGCCGCTTTAGCCTCAGCTTCACGCTTCTGCCGTATCTGCTCCACCTCCCTCGCCTTCTCTTTTAACTTCTCTCCAATGCCCGACATTTCGTCGGCCCGAACACCCACACAAAAGCACGCAAAGAGAAAAACCGTTCCGAAGCACATCATCCTTGTAACGCCCTTCATTATCAATCTCCTTAAACCGATCATTAAAAAAAGGCCGGGCTCAATGCAACATACCGAAAAAGGAACATGGAAGCAAAGATAAAAATCCCGCCAATTTGGGCTTTATCTGCAATCAGATTCTTTGCCGGCAGCACTAACGAAATCCCAAACAATTTTCAACGCCGCACACAAAATCTTTCCACAACCTGGTGCGACGCAGTACCTCAATTCATATCAATCAAGTGTCAGCAACACGTACTTCGCAAAGTTCTCAAACTTTATAAGCATCAGAGCTTTCCGCGTCTTGGCCGTCTCTTCAAGTGCCTCGTTGAATTCGGCAACCGTATTGACGTTCCTGCGGTTTACACCTACTATCAGCATACCTGGGCGAATACCGGCCCGCGCCGCGATGCCACCCTCTGTCACTTGCGACACTATCACACCATCCTTCGGCTCATACCCAAATCCTCGCGCCAGCTCTTCCGTAAGCTCCTGCACGCTCAGCCCCAATTGCTTGCCAATTTCAGATACGTCCGTCGCAAACGCACTATCGCTCAAAGACCCGACCTTCACCTTTTTCTTCAATTCCTTACCATCTCTGAAGATAAGCAGCGTCACTTTGCTCCCCGGCTTAATCATCGCTACAGCGTTTTTGAACTGCTGCGAGCCTTCAATCTTCTTTTCATCCATCTCTAATATAATGTCCCCCGCTTTCAGACCCGCCTCATCCGCCGGAGAGTCACTGAAAACCTGGAGCACACTTACACCCTGATTCAGCTTCAGTTCGAAATATTCAGCCAACTCCGCCTTAACATCTTCCATGCGGATGCCTAAGTAACCTCGAGTTACTTTGCCTGATTCGACCAATTGGTTCTTTATGGCCCTGGCCATGTTAATGGGGATCGCAAAGCCGATACCCATATAACCGCCGCTTCGGCTGAATATCGCCGTGTTGAGCCCGACTGCTTTGCCTTCCAGATTGAGCAGAGGCCCGCCCGAATTACCCGGGTTGATGGCAGCATCCGTCTGGATAAAGTCTTCATAGTCCGCGATTCCTACACCGCCCCGGCCCTTCGCGCTCACCACACCAACCGTCACTGTAGCTTCAAGCCCGAACGGATTACCCACAGCTATTACCCACTCACCTATATCAAGGGCGTCCGAATCACCCAATTCAATCACAGGCAGATTCGTAGCGTCAACCTTGATTACCGCCACATCCGATTTAGGGTCCGTCCCCACCACTTCCGCATCTAATTTGCGACCGTCATGAAGTTTAACCGTTATCTTGTCCGCCTCGCCCACCACATGATTATTCGTCAGGATATATCCGTCTTCGCTGATGATAAATCCGCTGCCCTGACCCCTCTCCTGGTACTTCCGCGGTCCGCGCTGCCTTGGCCGCCTGTAACCGAAGAAACGCTCCAGAAACTCTTCATCAAAATCGAAAAAACCGTGCGAATCATCAAATCCGAACGGAGACCTTTGCCCATACGGCGACCCTATCTCAATCGTTTTCTCCACGTTGACAAACACAACCGCCGGGATCGCCTTATTCGCCGCCGCCGTGAATCCCTTTGACATCTCGCGCAGCGCCGCAACCCCGTCATCTGTCTTTGCCGAACTCTCGCCCGCCAAGCTGACAATCGACAATAACAACACGACAACTAATAAAACCCTCAGCCTTCGCCGTTCCACTCGACTCTCCTTTCAAAAATTATTGATCTTTACATTACTAACTAATTGAACACGGTTACCACCGGCAAACTCGCCGCCAATGAAATATGGGTGCCACCCCGATCTCATCGGGATTTGGCCGTATTTGTCATTCCCGCGAAAGCGCCGAATCCAGGCTCTTAAAAACAGTGTTAATCTGTGTTAATCCGTGTCTAAAAACAAAAAAGGTCAGTTTGAGTTACTAAGCTATACAGTGTCATCGTAATTACCTCCTTTCGACTTTAAATTATACTACGCTAAATCTCTTAACTTGTGCATTCTGCTACGTCCTGACTCCTCTGCTTTATTATACACAAAATCCGTGCCGGAAAAGATGCTTTTTCGTAACTCCTTTTATAGCAAGCTCTTAAGCACCAAGAATGTAACGCCACCGTTGGCAGCTGCCACTGCCGCACCTCAAAACCCCGCCATATCGGCAGACCCAACTTCCCCCACCTTGGCCCGTCAATACAACATAAGAAGCGATTCCTTAACTCAAAACTAAAAACTCAAAACTCAGAACTACAACTGTCCTCCATCATCTCTATCGCAACCTCGGCCGTATTTTCTGACGCATTGCCCCTGGCCAACGGCTCGGCAAGTTCGACAAGCTCCCTGCTCACCTTAATAAGGCGGCCCCTGCTGCTCAAAAGCCGGATACACTTGTCGAAGACTGGCTCGGTCGAGGTAAAGTAAGGCATGAACTCACTTACCAGCTCCCGCCCCGCTAAGATATTTACCAGGCTCAGAAACCTCGTGCGAGTCAGCCACTGCCCGAAAAGATGCCACAGAATCCTGCTCGACTGATACATTATGACCATGGGACACCCCGCCGCCGCCACCTGTAGCGTTGCACTTCCGCTGGCGACCAGTGCGAGGTCCGCTCGCCTTGCCGCCTCGGCCACCGAGGCGATTGTATATTCGTATTCAAGGGGGCCGACCTTGTTTTCCTTCAGCATTTCCAGTTTTTGGTCATCGACGGCCGCGGCGGCAAATTTTGCCCCCGGCCACCGCTGGCTTATCCTTGCCGCTATCTTCTGCATCGCCGGCCACAGCAGCTTTATCTCCGCAACCCGCGACCCCGGCAGAAGCAATATGTTCGCACTTGACGGTTCATACCCGCTGTACGTTTTGTAGTCTTTCCTTGCATCTATACTTATCTCGTCAAACAGCGGATTGCCCACAAAGGTCGCATCTACCCCGCGGCCGGCGAACCACTTCTCCTCGAAGGGCAGAACACATGCCAATTTATCGCACCTGCGCCTGAGCTTCCATATCCGCCACGCCGCCCACGCCCAGAGCTGCGGAGCTACGTAAAATAACACCTTTGCGCCGGCTTTTTTGCCGGCCTTTGCAACGTGAAAGTTAAACGCCGGCGAATCGCACACGATAACCAGGTCCACGCGGTTGCTCTTGAAATAAGCACGGACGTCCTTCAGAACCTTGTAATAGAATCCGACTTGGCCGAAGGCGTTGTATATCATCGCCGCCCTGTGTGCGGTATCGGACAGAAGCTCACACCCCGCACCAGCCATCTTTTCACCGCCGACCCCGACCCATTCAACCTCGCCGCCCGTTTTTTTCGCAACGGCCTTTATCAGGGCCGCGCAGTGAGCATCGGCGCTCGGCTCGCACGCGCTTATGAATATCCGCTTTTTCGTTTTGCTCTCTGCCATATTGTTCTTAAGGCTTCAGATTAACTGTGGAACAGCCGGTTTACGGCCGCGATTATAATTGACTTCCCTCGGTTGTGCAAACTGTGTCTCGTTTTCCGATTGCCGATCAAGGCCAGAAGGCAGCCACCGCGACGATAAACCAGATGATGACGCCGATGGCGAATTTTGCCGTCGTCCCGAATAATATGCCGACGCCCGCCCCCACGCCGGAGCGGACCGACTCATCCATCTTCTTTCCCCCCATAATCTCAAGCCCCCACGCACCCAACCCTCCGCCGACACATGCCCCTATCAACGTGCCTAAAAATGGAATCGGTATCAGAAAAGTGCCAGCCACAGCACCGGTAACCGCACCGCCCAAGGCCCCAAACATACCTAACCAGCCCGCGCCTGCCTTTTTCGCTCCGCCAGCACCGCCTAAAAACTCCACCACCTCACCCAAAACAGCCAACAACGTTATAGCGATTAGAACATATATCGAAAACACGCCGTCGTCCCAGCGCCACCACGCGAATAGGGCGGTCGATATGATGATGAGCCAGTTGCCCGGCAGCGCAAAAACGACTAATCCCAGCCAGCAGGTATTCAAACCAATCAGCACAATCAGCCATATATAAATCATGAGGTAATTGTAAGGGGAAAACCGAATGTGCAAAAGTAAAAACAGAATTTGATTTCCAGCTTGCAGGCCATGCAAAGGCGACGGTATAATAATTCGTCGGGCGCAAGCGTAAATTGAGTCTGTAGGATGGGCAACTTGTTTGCCCATGCCCAGGAATCTGAAAGGAGAATTGCAATGAAGCGACTACTTTATGGTCTGATGATTTTGTTGGTGGTGGCAATAGCGGGGTGTGAAGAAAACTTAAGTGTTGTCGCACCGGGCGGGCGGGTTATAAAACTTGCCGGCGGATTCGAGTTCACCGAGGGTCCCGTTTCCGACGGCAAAGGTAACGTATTCTTCACCGACATACCCAACAACAGGATTCACAAGTGGTCCCCGGATGGAAAGGTATCGACGTTTTTTGCAGACTCCGGCGGGGCCAACGGACTTTACTTTGACAATGCCGGCAATCTCTTGGCCTGTCAGGGCGACGCTCGAAAGCTCGTCTCCATAGACAAGAACGGCAAGGCGACGGTGTTGGCTGATAAGTACGACGGCAAACTCCTCAACAGCCCCAACGACCTCTGGCTCGACCGAAAGGGCGGCATCTACTTTACCGACCCGCGCTACGGCAGAAGGGACAACCTCCAGCAGGACGGCGAACACGTCTATTACCTCTCGCCGGACCGTAAAAAGCTTATCTGCGTCGTTGATGATATGGTTCGCCCCAACGGCCTGATTGGAACACCCGATGGCAAAAAGCTCTACGTCGCCGACCTCGGTGCGGGCCGAACGTACCTGTACAGAATTGACCCTGACGGCACACTCTCCGATAAGAAGCTCTTCGCGACCGAAGGCTCCGATGGCATGACAATTGACAATGAGCAAAATATCTACCTGACAACCGATGCGGTGCAGGTCTATGATTCCGAAGGTCTTCACAAGGAGACCATTAAAGTGCCTGAACGCCCCGCCAATGTTACTTTCGGCGGCAAGGACAAACGCACCCTCTTCATAACCGCCAGAACCAGCCTCTACTCAATCAAAATGCGCACGAGAGGGTTGTGACACAAAGGCAAAGGCTGCGCCCAACGAAGTCGTCGGTCATATAAATCCCGGCGGTATCATGACCCTCGCCGGGCTTCAGTCTGGGATCTGGGTGATAAACTTTTTCAGTTTCGGCAAATTTCCCTTGCAGGTTTCCCAGACTACCTTCTTATTTACTGCAAAGTATTCATGTATCAAAAAGTTCCGCATATCTGTTGCATCCCGGAAAGAAACATCCGGATATTTGACATGAAAATCGTCACTCAAGTTGTTCGATGCCTCTCCTATTATCTCAAGCTCGCGAACTATAGCATCCACCATCATTTCATTATCGGCGAACTGCTGAAAGCTTACATCGGCCAGATAACTCTCGATCTTCTCGATAGCTTCGAGAATGTGTGCAAGATACGTTTTATCATCTTTCATAAAAATACTCCGCCTGTCGAAGCACTTCTTCTCGGAAATATTTACTGATGGCCTGTGGAGTCAAAAGGTCTATTTCTTTGCCTAAATGCTTTCGTAAGTTTCGCTGAATCTGCGCCAATTCAAAATATCCAATTTTCGCCGACGGCGTAAAGTCAATAAGAACATCGACATCGCTGTCATCTGTAGCCTCCCCGGCCACATACGAGCCGAAAATAGCCACGCTCTTGATGTCACCCACGTATGGGTCGCTCTTCACAGCCTCGGCCAGCTTAGCTTTAATTTGCTCTTTATCCATGTTGACCAGTGTAAATCCTGTGTCGGCCCGTGTCAAACCAAAATGTGCACCAAGGGCCTGTAGCTGCCAATAAAAATCTCGATTCCCGGCAGTTTCTGTTGTTTCCACCGGCGGATATCTTATAATTGTCTCGGTTTATGTTAAAATTGAAAGGGCCCGATTATGTGTGAATCGTGCGGATGTACCCCATGTGCCACGTGCGGCGGGGCGATTGAGGATGGCCTGTGCTCCGGCTGCAACAAGCCGCCGGCGGAATGCACCTGCGAACCTCAAAAATCTGAAGAATCTTAATTCTTCGCCCCTGCGCAAGATTGTCACCCCTGCGTAGGCAGGGGGCAGGGAGCACCGAATCCAGGCTGTTTAGCCCCACGTGTCCCGATTTATCGGGGACACCTCGGCGTCCTCCGGGCGGGGTTTTTATTTAGCCCCGCGCTTCACGCGGGTGTTTCAACAACATTCGAAGTTCGACGTTCGATGTTGAACGTTCGACGTTCCCCCCGTCCTCTCCCCGGGGTCATCCCGACCAGCGCGGAGGGATCTGCTAAATTCTCCGCGGAGCGGCTCCGTATTCGAAGTGAGTTTATCCTGAGCGCAGTCGAAGGAATGTTCGGCGTTCTTCTACTCTTCTGTCACTTCCTTACGACCCACCTTTGCACGCCATTCCTCAGTCACCTGCTTGGTCCGGTTCCTTGCCGGCATAAATTGCTGCCACCTCGGCCTCACTGAGAGCATAGCTGTATATCCGTACGTCATCGATCAGTCCGTTGAACTCGGACGAAACTTCCCTGTTTATTGTCCCTATATAAACATTTTCCTCGTCTAAGTTCATAAGGCCTGTTGCGTTCATAGAATTATTGATATTGCCATCTATATACAGACAGATCTTTTGGCCGTCATACGTCCCGACAACATGATGCCATTTGCCGTCGCTGACATCACGACTTACGGAAGTACAGGTGTCATTCGAAAGACCGTAGCACACAAAGCTAAGATTGTTAGTTGAACCCTCTCTATATATCCTCCATGATAAAATACCCCTTGCGACAATAGACTGATATTCCTTGTCAAATGCATTGACCTTTATCCAACAGGCGACCGTGATTGAGCCCGTAATGCCGAAAGCTGAATCGTTACCACAGTCAACATAATCACCGTCGCCATCCAGACTCAGAACATTGCCCCTCTCGGAGTCTGTTACGATTTTCGCTCCGCCAACAAGCTTGCCATCGAGATCATTGCCGGACGAATCAATAACTTTACGACCATCAGCCTTGTCAAATTCCCACCAGGCAACCAGCTCGCCCTCGGAAAAACTCCAGCGGTTGCCCATATGGTAAGGCTTGCCTGATTCATATAGTGTCAGTCGTTGTGCGTAATTGGCTTGCCACTTGTCGCGTTCATTTTCACCAAGCAGGTCAACGGCTTTTTTCTGCCACTTTACGGCTGCTTCGAAATCACCTGTCTCGGAACATGCAGCCGCGAGAGTGCTGATGTGATCATGCTTTTTCCAGTCCGTAAGCTCGCAGGCTTTAGTTGCCTCCTTCTCCGCCTTGACTCCATCGCGAAACTCAGCCACCGGACAGATGACTCTCAGCCAGGCAAGTTCTTTCAAGGCCTCCGCATGCTCGGGATCAATAGCAACAACCGCCTCATAATTTTCAAATACTTGGGAATACTTTGCACTCTGCCCCGCACTTTGTGTGCGATTGTAATATACTCTCCCCAACCACCTGATAGCACCTTCTGTTTGTTTGTTAATTTCAATATTTTCCTTATCAGCTGATGACCGCAGCTCTCTTACCAACCGCACTGCTTTTTCAAAGTCTCTTTTTTCAATATGTTCCCATGCTGAATAGAGCTTGGTGATTTTGCTCCCCAAGAGCTTCTCTGCTTCGAATAGGAAGACTTGCAACTTTTTTTCATCTTGCGATTCTTTTTCTTTAAACAAGCTACGCAGCTTTTCGATAGAGGCCCGCGATTCTTCGGTTTGGCCAAGCTGATAAAGTGTCATTGCAATAAATGCTGAATTGGCATGGTCCGGCTCCAGGTGTTTGTCGGCTCGTATCTTTCCGGCATTGGTTAACGATACAAGGCCCTCCTCATATGCACCCACACGATACTGGGCAACACCCAAAGTGTTAAGAGTAGACCAGTTGTCAGGTTCAAAGCCCTTTGCCTTTTTAGCCTTTTGAAGCGCGGACTGATAGCTCTCGATATCCCCATCGGGTAAGCTGACTACTTCCCAGCTTTCTTTATTGAGCTCATCGGCATCCTCCCATAGCCGGGCACTGGCGATCTGCAGCGCCAATTGACGCACAGACCCGTCAAGAGTCTTATCGGTTTGCAATGCACTTGTCACATCATGGTATGATTTAAGTTCTTTATAAAATTGTTCAACAACTTTAGTTGCAGTTTGAGCGGTTCGGCGGGATTTATATCCATCGGCGGGTACGGTTGACTCAAGAAGTACTATATTGTTATCAGCGCCGAGGGTGGCAACGGTCTTACCATCCGGACTGATGGCAACCGTCCAGCCGGAGATTTTGTCCCCACCAAGCGATAATATCTCGGCACCAGTGGACGCATCCCAAACCTTAACATTCTCACAACCACCAATTATACGCTTGCCGTCGGGACTAAAAACAACCGAACCTACCCAGCCTCCATGTCCCTGAAATGTCCTCTCTTCATTGTCTGTTTCAATATTCCAGACCTTTACTTCTTCACCTCCTGTAACAATTCGCTTGCCATCCGGGCTGAAAGCTATGCAGTGTATATATGACCATAGCCGGTTTCTTCGTAGTGTTATCACTTCACTGGCGGTGATGACATCCCAGACCTTAACCATTCCATCCATATCTCCTGAGGTGATATATTTGCCGTCGGGACTAAAAGCAACACACGACGGCCATCTTTTATGTCCAATGAGACTCTTGACCTTGGTTTCAGAAGACAAATCCAATATTCTTAATATATTATCATCACTGTTATAGACAACAGTCTTGCCGTCAGGGCTAAGTGCTGCTGACCAGATGCTTCCATCAGGATTACGAAAAGCAGCTAATTCGGTTCCACTGACTGCATCCCACACCCTGATCGTTCCATCTATGCTGTTCGAGATGATTCGCTTGCCGTCAGTAGTAAAAACAACAGACAAGGCCCTGTCACTATGACCAGGTAATGTCATAACTTCAGTACCACTGATTGTATCATATATCTTGATCCTTCCGTCGTAACCACCTGAGACGATACGTTTACCATCCGGACTAAAAGCCAAGGACGATACCGCTTCTTCTTTATGCCCCCTCATAGTCGGGAATTCTCGGTCGATGGTCAAATCCCATACCATGATCGTTTGGTCGTCACTGGCCGAGACGACCTGTTTGCCGTCCGGGCTGAATACCACATAAAAGCCCCATCCACTCCCTTGCAGGATTCTCAATTCTTCGCCGGTTCCGGCGTCCCAGATCTTGATTACATTGCCAATCTTGGAGACAATGCGCTTGCCGTCCGTGCTGAATGCTGCTGACCTTATACCTCTTTCATTTCCCCGAAGAACCATCGGTTCATCATCGGTTGCCCAATCCCACACTCTGATTGTTTTGTCTATACTGCCCGAGACGATTTGCTTGCCGTCCGGGCTGAAAGCTACGCAAGTCACCGTTTCACTATGTCCATGAAGCATCATTGGTTCACCGCCGGTTGCCCAATCCCACACCCTGATTATTTTGTCCTGATTACCCGAAACGATACGTTTACCATCCGGGCTGAACGCAACTGCCGATATTCCAGTTGTGGGTACTCCTCCTCGCAGTGCCGCCAGCTCCTCACTACTCTTTGCGTCCCATATCTTGATGGTTTTGTCCTGGATCCCCCATGAGACAATATATCTGCCGTCCGGACTGAATTGACTCCCGATGGCTCCTTCATGCTCCCCTCGGAGAGTCATCAACTCGGCGCCGGTTGACCAATCCCAGACCCTGGCTGTTTTGTCCAAACTGCCCGAGACGATTCGCCTGCCGTCCGGGCTAAACGAAACAGGGCCGACCACCTGCTCATGCCCGCGCAAGGTTGTAAGCTCCTCACCGGTTACTGCGTCCCACACCTTAATCGTTTTATCGTAGCTGCCCGAAGCGATGTACTTGCCGTCCCGGCTGACAGCCACCCCTATCACCTGACCGCTATGTCCGCGCAGAGTCATGAGGGGCTGGTCTGAGATATGGTTGAGACGATACCATTCCCATCCCCGCAAGTCAGCCGGACATGACTTCAACAGTTCACGAACATGGGACATGTCGCCTCTTTGGTATGCTGCATCGGCCATGGCGATGTAATTCAGGTATAGAGAACGTCGATAGTCTTCGGCTCGCTCTTCTGCCAGTCCACGATGCTCCTGTGCGATGCTCTCAGCCTGCTCGGCCTGAGCCCGCGCGGTAGCTTCCTTTTCCCGTGCCTGCTCAGCTTCGGTGCGGGCGCGGGCCTGTCCGACAGCAAGAATCGTTGAGACTACAATTCCTGCTACAAGGACGACCAACACTGCCGCGACACCGGTAACCAACGCTCTGTTCCGCCGTAAAAACTTTTTTAAGCGATACGCTGCTGATTCAGGTCCGGCAATCAGAGGATTCCCGTCTAAGTAGTTCTGGATGTCATCGGCAAACTCGGAGGCCGACCGATACCGATGTGTACGCTCCTTGCGCATCGCCTTTAAGGGAATCCATTCGAGTTCCTTCTGGAGGCGTTTGGCTAATGCTGCGACCGCCGTGCGGCGGCTCTTAGCCACCTTCTCGGCCTCATCGCCAAGGCTTGTCAGCCGCGTGCTCGGCCGGGGCGGCTCCTGCTCCCGGATAATCCTTTGAATCTCCCCGAAAGCCGCCTGCCGGAATGTTTTCTTGTCAAACGGCAGTGCCCCCGCCAACAACTCATACAACACCACACCCAATGAATAAATATCCGACCGCGTGTCGATGTCCTGGTTCGTCATCTCCGCCTGCTCAGGACTCATATACTCGGGCGTACCGATAAGCTGCCCATGCTCGGTAATTAATGTCCGCTCGGTCAACGGCTGGCTGATGGCCTTGGCCACCCCAAAATCGATAATCTTAGGTATCGCCTTCTTACCCTCAATAGTAACCTGGATATTCGATGGCTTGATATCCCGGTGGATAATGCCCTTCTGGTGCGCATGGCCGATCGCCTCGCACACCTGCACAAACAGTTTGAGCCTGTCCTCAATGCCCAGCTTCTCCCGGTCGCAGTGCTCCGTTATCGGCACACCCTTGACATATTCCATCACAAAGTACGGCCGCTCAGCCTCAGTCGTTCCCGCGTTGAACACATAAGCGATATTGGGATGGTCCAGAAGTGCCAAGGCTTGCCGTTCCGCCTCGAACCGCGCGATGACCTGTTTCGAGTCCATCCCCGGCTTGATGACCTTCAGCGCCACCCGTCGTTTCACCGGCCGTTCCTGCTGGGCCAAATAAACTACACCGAACCCACCTTCCCCAAGAACTCTAAGCAGCTTATACGGCCCGATTTGACCAATCGCCTCGCCCTCCGGACCAAGTGAGCTGGCCGTCGGAATGAATTTTTCCTCCCTCGACTCCTTATCATCTTTTTCCTCAGCATCGGTCATCGGCATCCCTTATTCCAATTACCTCACCTATTCTGTCTTCTGACTTCTGCCCTCTGACTTCTGTTGAGCGTAGCGAAATCCACCGTAGCCCTCCGCCAGGTCGGCTCCATTTACATTATCACAAATCCCCCGAATGTCAAGTCAAACCGAATATTTTTTAGGAAATTCCCCCAAAATAATCCATGCCGAAAAGTGTAAATCCTGCATCAAACCGTGTCAAACATAGTTCCGGGCGGAGAGAAAGAAGGACGAGTTATTTCGTAATGGGGGCTTATAAATGCTGTTGGTGAATTACTCGACGGTCACGCTTTTTGCGAGGTTCCTCGGTTTATCGACGTCGTGGCCTCTCAGCACCGCCGCGTGGTAAGCGAGCAACTGCAGTGGTATCACGGTAAGCATCGGCTGGAGATAGTCAACCGCGTCCGGCACGGTGATCAAATGGTCGGCGTACCGTTTGATATCTTCGTCGCCCTCGGTCGCTACGATTATAGTTTTGCCGCCGCGGGCACGGACCTCTTCGATATTGCCGATGATTTTCTCGTATTGGGCGCTCTTTGTGGCGATAAAGACAGCCGGCATCTGCTCGGTAATCAGTGCAATCGGGCCGTGCTTCATCTCGGCGGCGGGCAGGCCCTCCGCGTGGATGTAGCTGATTTCCTTCAGCTTCAGCGCCCCCTCCAGGGCAACGGGGTAATTGAGCCCTCTGCCTAAGAAGAGCCAGTTTTCTTTATCGATGTTTGCCTGCGCGATTTCTTTTATGTAGGCCGACCGGTCGAGAATCTGTTTGATTTTCTCGGGTATGTGATTGAGTTTCTCAAGCAGCTCGGCGGCATAATCGTTGCTCAGGTGTCTTCTGCGACCCAATTCAATCGCCAACATCGTAAGAACCGCTACCTGAGCGGTGAATGCCTTTGTGCTGGCGACGCCGATTTCCGGGCCGGCCCTCAGATATACGCCGGCGTCTGTCTCCCTTGCAATGGTTGAGCCGACAACGTTTACTATACCGAGGACGAAGGCTCCTCGTTCCTTCGCCTGCTCGACGGCGGCTAAGGTGTCAGCGGTTTCGCCGGACTGGCTGATGGCAATGACAATAGTGCCGTCATCGATTATCGGGTTGCGGTATCGAAATTCGCTGGCGTATTCGACCTCTGCCGGTATGCGTGCTAATTGCTCGAACAGGAATTCGCCGACCAGGGCCGCGTGCCAGGCCGTTCCGCAGGCGGTCAGGATGATTCGTTTCGCGCGTGTAAGCTCTCTGAGGTGCGACCGTACGCCGCCCAATACTATGCGGGCGTTTTTGACATCGACCCTTCCGCCCAGACAGGTTGCCAAGGCCGTCGGCTGTTCGGTAATTTCCTTGAGCATGTAATGGTCGAAACCGGCTAATTCAATCTGCTCCAGGGAGAATTCGATCTTCTTGAGGTCCTTGCTCACGGCGACGTTGTCAATCGTCTTTGTGCCGAAGCCATCTGTGGTGATGGTGGCCATTTCGTTGTCGGCTAAATAAATCGCCTGCGTCGTATGCTCAACAATCGCCGAGGCATCCGAGGCGATGATGTATTCGTTCTCACCCACACCTAAAATCAGCGGGCTTCCCTTTTTGGCCCCGATGAGCATGTCGGGATAGTCGGCACATATAATTGCCAGGCCGTAGGTGCCGCAAAGCTCGTTAAGGGCCTGCTGAACGGACCATTCGAATTTGTTCTGCCCCTCGCAGCCTTCGCCTGTCTCGTAAAAATAGCCGATGAGATTGGCAATGACCTCGGTATCGGTATCGCTGGCAAACGCGCAGCCCTTTTCAGTAAGCCATTTCTTCAGGGTCAGATAGTTCTCGATAATCCCGTTGTGCACGACCGTAATCTTAGAGGTATAGTCGATGTGCGGGTGGGCGTTGGTCGTGTTCGGTGCCCCGTGGGTGGCCCACCTCGTATGGCCGATGCCCAAGCCGGCCTTCGGTACGTCCGCAGGCAAAATCGCCTCCAGCGCGCTGATTCTGCCGGCGGTCTTATTGATTATGAACGCATCGCCAGCTAATAGCGCGATACCAGCCGAGTCGTAGCCGCGATATTCGAGCCGTTTTAGCCCCTCTATCAGTATCGGCTGGGCCGTCTTATGGCCCAGATACGCCACTATTCCACACATATTCGTTCCCTTTGTTCAAAAAGAGGTATCAAAAAACATTACGAGCAGTATATCCGTTTTATCGGCCAATATCCATGCCTGATTTAACTGGGATTTAATTGACGTGTGAATAGGGACCGGTAAAATGGTTAATCGTGTAGGGTGCGATGTATCCCACCACTGATTGATAAGAAAAAAAAGGAAAATGATACCTGATAACAACTAATTATTGAATAAGGAGAGTCGAGATGGCCGGATGGCTTGAACGAGAAGTTTTAGAAGAAGATGAAAGAAGAGAGGTCGAGAAGGAATTGCGCATCTTGTGGTTGTTGTGGGCGGGTAACTTTGGGATGTTGCCGGTTCTTCTTGTGATGTGTTTGGTGTTTGGTGACAAGATACGGGAGAATATGAAGGGAGAAGCTCCTGTTGATTTACTTATGACGGTTTTTTTGGTTGTGGGACTGTTATCGTTGGTGCTTGCGCATTTTCTGCGAAAAAGATTCCTTTCGGGTAAATTAAGAATCCCTGAGAGTTGGCAAGCTCAGACGGGCGCCTCTTCAAATAAGCCGTCTTATCTATTAAAATACAGATCAGCAATATTTATTCCGATGGTGATTCCCGCAAGTATAGGGATTTACGGTTTTCTTTTGTTTATATTAGGTGCTGAGACGTGGATTCTGTATATGTTCCTCGTTATCTCTGCTGCGGGATTAGTGTATCACCGGCCGAATAAGTACGAGTTCATTGATTGGGTGCAGAAGGAGAAAGAATTGATTGATAAGAAAAAAAAGGAAAATGATCCTCCTTCGCACAAGGCTATGGAGGATTTGACAGGCAGGGATAAATAGGTGAGTGTACAAGGTTATTAGGATTATTAGACAACTGGTGGTTTATGAAATTATTCATTCCATGTATGGGCTGTTTTGATAAAAGGGATAAGAGGTCTTTTGAACTGACAGAAGTTGAGATTAAGGATGATGGATCATATCAGGTAACCTGCAGATATGGACACACGAAAATCACGATACTTCAACAAGAAAAATTTGAGGTGCTTTTCGAGATTGCAGCACACGCTATTCTTGATGGCTACTATAGAGAGGCGGTTTCATCGTTTACAGCAAGTTTGGAAAGGTTCTATGAATTTTATATAGAACTGATTTGCCGCAAGCACAACATCACAAGGCAAATCTACGTTGACACTTGGAGAAAAGTTGCACAGCAGTCGGAGCGTCAGTTAGGAGCTTTTGTTTTCTCATACCTTCTTGAGAATGGTACAAAGCCGAATTTGCTTAGCACTAAGAAGATTGAATTTAGAAACGACGTTGTTCACAAAGGCAAAATCCCAACTAAAGAAGAAGCAATTGATTATGGGGACCATGTGCTAAATCTTATACAACCGACTCTGACAGATCTCAAAAAGAACGATAGCGAAATTCTGCACGACCTTGTTGGTGAACACTTGTCGGAGAAGGCTCAAAGATTGAAGACTGCTACTACGATGTGCGAAGCTACTATCATTAGCATTTCAAGAGATCATTCGGCCGATGTACATCGGAAGCTAAGCGAGGAACTAAAGGATCTACAAAAAAAGCGTGATTTGTTTAGGGATGCGGCAAGCAAGAGGTGGAAGAGATAGAATTATGAATGATGAAATTAAAAGTGGGTGGAGGGATGTGGTATGAGTTCTAAGACTAAGTGGAAAGATGCATTGTTAAAATCCGGCTTGCCCTTGGAGCATGAAGTTAAGACCTTCCTTGAACAGCAGAAGGAATGTCTCATCAGATGGGAACCATCCTATTTCAGACATGATGATAGTGGCATTGAAAAAGAGTTCTCTTATGATCTGAATGCTGCATATATTAAAATGCCCTACAGTGTTGATTTCATGGTTGAATGTAAGTTTAGATCAGAAGGAGTAAAATGGTTTTTTGTTCCGGAAGAATACGGAGGCATGGAAGAGATATATCAAAATAGTTTTATGAATGCTATTGATTATTTTCATCAATGGACTTGGGTTTGGAACCAATACATGCCTTATACTCAGCAGTTGGCACCTCTTTGTTCTAAAGGGATTGAAATCTACCCCAATGGTGATAATAATTCAAAAAGTATTAGGCAAGCTATTTCACAGTTATCCTATGCTCTTGCGGGCCAGATGATTGAGATTATTAAAGATCACATTGATGAAAAGTATGGAATACATTTTAGAGAAATATTTATACCTATTATTGTTACTACAGCAGAACTTTTCAGGTTTAATGAAAACCTAACTGTTGAGGATATTAAAAAGTGTGACACTCCTAAAGCAATATCTACCAAGCATGATATATTGATAGTTAAAAGAGGTAATGACTTGACCCTGTATAACCATAATATGAATATTTTTAATAGCTTCCTTGCAGGGCGAGAAAATATTTTAGAGAAAAAGGCTAAGTGTTTTACTAGTGATATGAATCACTTATTCCACGTTATATCTAAAAATTATTGCCCTCAGGCATTAGTGATAGTGCATCATTCACAAGATAATGAAGCTTTTATGAAATTGTTTGAATATATAGACAAATTTATATTTCCTTCCAAGGAGTTATTAGAACAAAGAGTCTCATATAAAAAGAGCCTCGCAATTGAAATTGAGGCCCTAAAAACTCTAAAAAAAGTTGTGAATAAAAAGGTGTCTAAAAAGAAAGCTGTTAAGAAACCGAAATCGAATCCGAATGGATAAGGACTAAGTAAAATGGTCAAGAAGACCCCGGCGCGCCGGGGTACGCCGCTACCCATCACGCAGCACTGTTCACTAATTTGAATCGCTGCATGAGGTCTGGAAAGTTCAGGTAGGCGAATTCACCGAAGAGTTCCATTGCTTTAATGTCGTATGTTACGGCGGCCTCTATCTCGTCGTCGAAGTAGCCGAGAGATAAAATTTTTCCATTGTTTCTTATGTTTGCTCTATATTTCTTTGACTTTTTAGTTCGGTACACGCCTTTATACCTTGAAGTTGAGCCGGGTCGGGGCCGCCGGTTGTAAACATTCTCCTGGTGAGTGCAGGGTCGCAGGTTAGTCCTTCTATTGTTCAGGCCGTTATGGTCTCTGTGGTCAACAAGAAGGTGAGAAGGGGCGCCGGTAATCAGGCGGTGCATTCTGATGAATTTTCCGTTTTTTTGGGTTCGGGCGTAGGATGTATGTTTGTGTTTTTTTACATGCCACTTGTATTGGTTTAACCATTCGTAGTCAGCGGCATCGACGATGGCGAATTTGCCCTGGGTCAGTGGAATCAGCCTGGCACCCTCGGCCAATGCGGCGGCGAGGTCAGGGGGAAGGAGCTCGCGAGCCCGCTTGAAATTATCGCAGGAGTCGCCCGCTTCTACGGCCTGCCATTGTCTGCGGGCCGCCTTCTTTCGACTGCAGATGAGCACCGCCGCCCCCAGCCCGTTCAGCGACCGAGAGTGCCGGCAGTCCTCGCAGATACCTTCCAGCGTTTTTGGCGGTTCTTTTTTCCGATTACGGCGTTGTTCTTGCCTGACCGCATGTCCTCGATGTGCAACAGCACGCCTCCGGGCGGCGGCAGGCAAACGCCTTGTACTCGAAAAAAACTCCGCGCCAAAAAGATCATTCTGTGTTCTTTTTTTCATTTTCTTTCCTTCTCCTTTATGTTTTTTGCTCTTTTTTTCTGGATTCCCGCCTTCGCGGGAATGACACTTTTACACCGGGACGAAAAACTGCCTTCAGGCAGTAAAACTCAATCTGTGCTAACACAATTATCAAAACTAACACCGCTTTCTGATTTTGATCACTTATGTACTTCTAAAAAACCATGTCCCCCCACCCTTTGCACAAACTTGCACGTTTGGTGCGAAAATCGGGAATTTTTCAGGAGTGTGAAATCGCTAAGTGCTTGCACACTAAGGAGATAAATTTTTTTATTTTTTTGGCAAATAGCAGGATAGTGCAAGCACGTTTGGTGCTATCTGGACATATCCTATCCACAATTTTTAGCGGTGTTTTTAGCGGTTCTTTTGCACGATTACTGCGTTATCTGCCCGCCGGTCAATCCTCGATGCCCCGATAAATCGGGACGACTCCGGTTAACCGGCGGGCTAAGCCTTGTACTCCTGCAAAATTCCGCGCTAAAAATTAGGGGTTGAATCGACGAAACTCCGCGCTCAAAAGAAGATGAGATCTATTATAAAACGCCTCCGTGCGGCAGCGGGCAAACGCCTTGTACTAACCCGAACACCCTTCAGGGTGAAACGATAGGCATTGCTCGAAGATGGTGAATCGTGTTTTGTGAAGCGTGTAGCGTATGGCGGACCCCGGCGCGCCGGCCCCGAGGGGTCGGCCCCGACAGGTCGGCCCCGACAGGTCGGGATTTCGCAAAGCTCAAGATTTCGCAAAGCTCAAGATTTCGCAAAGCTCAAGATTTCGCAAAGCTCAAGATTTCGCAAGGCTCAAGATTTCGCGTTGCTCAAGATTTCCGCTTCGCTCCAACTTCGATAGAGCCGTCATTTGGCTCGCTTACGCAACAGCCGGTCAATATTCTGAATGCGAAGGCTAAAGGCCGGGTGAGAGGAAAAGTAATTCCCAAGATCGAATTGCTTGGCAGGACGGTTCAGTTCACTCAGCCGGGCCAGTAATTGCGTCGGGGCGCCGGTATCGTAGCCGGCAGCAGCAACCAGATGCGCGGCGAGTGTGTCAGCTTCCAACTCCATATCCTGCGAATACGCGCCTTTAAGGAACTTGGCGCCTACTTGGCCGAGCAAACTTGCGCCGAGGCCGCGAATGGGCATGACCCTTGACCCGACAGCAATTGCCGAGTTGGTGATAATCCGACCCATCGCGTGTCCTCGGATGACATGGCCCATCTCATGAGCAAGGATGAAAGCGACCTCGTCGGCGTTCCACTCACAAAGCTGGAGCAGTGACCGGCTCACGAAGATGAATCCGCCCGGCAGGGCGAAAGCGTTTGGTTCAGTGCCCTTGATAGCTTCAAAGCTGAATGTTCGAAGCTTGTTGGCTACGCAAGCGGCCAGATGATGACCCACCTTGTTCAATATTTGCCCGGCCCGTGGTTCTGTGTCAAGCTCCAGCCGGTTCCTGATTTCGCGTGCCAGGTCTTGCCCGACCTCATGTTCTGCACGGATAGCGTCAGCTTCGGCGGCGGTCATTGATTGCCATATCCAGTTGACCTTGCGAACACTCGGTCCGACCATCTTGCCTAATTTGTAGAATAAGCCGCTCATCCGGCGTGCTCCCTTTTATGAGTCATACGGCCACCGCTATGAATTTAGTATCCAGCCCCGACAGGTCGGGATTTCGCTGCGCTCAACATCGAGCATCCAGCGGATTGGCTTACTCGTCGTACTCGTCGTAGTATTCTTCTTCGTACTCGTAATCTTCGGCCTCTGTAAAGACATCTATTTTGGCCGTGCCGGCCACGGCCTTGGGCAGTTCCGCGACGGCGTTTTGCTTGAATTCGAGCAGGATTGGTTTCATATTGGCCGGGACGCGGAAGGCAAGGTCAATCCAGGCGACTCTGCCGTATGTGGAAACACTTTCGAATGCGCCCCTGGCAACGTTGATGGTTTCGTCGAGTCGCACGGGTATAAGCTCGTTATCAAGTAATTGAGCTTCCGGGTAAACCGGGCGGGCACTACCGGTCATGTCCTCGGCCTGGCCCTTTTGCTTGCATAGAATTCTCACCTGTGAAGTGGTGAAGGAGATTATGCCGTCTTTGTCCATCGCTCCTCCACTGTCAATTTCGCTGCCTTTTATGCCCATCCTGACGATGGTATAGCTGCGCTGGTCGACATCGAAGGTGCGGACGCCGTCTTTTTTGGGCACAACAATGGCCTCGGCGGCGGTTATCATGTAAACACCGTCTTTTGCTTTGTGGCGGTTCAGGTGGAGCTGGTCTATGAAGTTGGCATGGTAAACGGCAAAACTTTTGCCCGAGCTCATGGAACCCTTGCTGATCCAGCCGAACATGGCCGCTACGATTCCATCTGAATTCAGGAGCGAACTTTTCGGGCTGGTGATGTTGATGTTACGCTGCTCGAAGCGGGCGTAAGGCCATTTGAGGGCAAGTGGGCTCATGGCGATAGCGATGAATAAAGCGCCGGATATGACGACGCCGGCGACACCACCACACACAACGCCGACGATTCGGGCGGGTAGCTGGCCGAAATCAACATTGCGGGGGAGCAGTAAATCGGCGAGTGATTTGGTAGCAGCAAGGACGGCAACGAAGATGATTACAAAGATGGCCGGTTGGACCCACTGTCCACCCTGACCTTTCGAGATCAGGATGTCTGAGGCAATTTCATAGTAGCCCAGGGCCGCGATGACTGCGATGACGGCTGCAATCGCGGCAGCAAAGGACCTTGGCGTGGAGCTCTTAAGATAAAGATGAGAAACGCACAAGATAGAGATTAATATAATGCCGGCGGCAGCAAACATGTTGTCTCCTGATTAACTATTGCATTGGCGGTTAACTTTTTCCATTACTTTTTAGTTTTCCGGTCTTTCGGTGTTGCTGAGAATTTCCTGATAACTTCATTTATTGCCGTGATCCCCTCGGCGACTTTTTTAACGGCCTGTTCCTGCATGTAGAGCATGCCGGAACGTCTGAAGTGAGAAGAGATTTCGCGGAGGGATTTTGCCTGCTTCATGGCCGTTCTTATCCGGTCATCGATCATGGCGACTTCGAAGATGCCGGTCCTGCCGAAGAATCCTGTGCCCTGGCAGTTTTCACAGGGTGTGGGTCTGCCTCGCTTATCGTATTGTACGTCGCCGGGCCTGTAGAGTAGCTTTATTTTGTCGGCGGGGATGTTGAGCTTCCTGAAGAGGTCCTGCTTGGGCTGATATGCCTGTTTGCATTCGTCACACAGTTTTCTGGTAAGCCTTTGACAGAGTATTCCGACGAGGCTTTGTATCGCCGAGTCTTTGTCCGGGACGAATTTGAGCCATTTTCCGAGGGCCTGTATTACGTTGGTGGCTTCGAGAGTAACATAGACAATTTTGCCGTCCCTGGCGGCGGCGCAAGCAAGTTGTGCGGATTTTGTGTCTTCACAGTCGGCTATACCGATGATATCCGGTGCGGTTCTGAGGACGGACTGCAGCTTTTTGGCATACGTGGTGATGCCGGTGTCGGCCAGGGAGTAGATGTGTTGTGTGATATTGCCAAGTTCGGCTGCCGGGTGTCTTTCGAGGGTGTTTATGTCGTTCATGAAAGGGTCATGGTTTCCGAGCATGGCGTAAAGTGTTGAGGTAACTCCACTTTTTTTTGGCCCGGAGATTATGAATAAGCCCTCGTCAATATCTCGAATTGACTGGAACTGGAGGAACTGGTCGGGGTCAAGCCCGATGTCTTCGAGCTTCATAATACTGTATGCTTCGAGCTTTGTGAGCTTGGCCTGTTCACCGGCGGTTGAGCCGGCGGCGGTAATTTCCCATTTAAACTCCCGTAAATTTTTAATGACCTTGAAGTTTCCTGTTTGGGGTTTTCGGCGTTCATTGGTGTCGAGGTCGGCCAGTTGCTTGACGTAGTGGATAAAGTACTCCATCTGTTCCTTTGTTCTTTGCGGCTGCTTTGTGGGGACACCATCAATGCTGTACGTAACAGAATAGCCCTGCGGATTCGGCTGGAAGATGATGTCGCTTGTACGTCGCCAGATGGCGTCTTCAAAGACTTCACAGGCGGTTTTGAAGCCGAACGCTTCGAGCGTTTTGGCCTTTGGCAAGGGCGCCTTATTTTCATTGGCGGTGATAAAAGATATGCCTTTGGTGGCGGCGGTGAACTTCTTTTTTTCATCGACGAAGATTCCTCTGATGTGGTTAGCGGTAAGCACGCGTTCGAAATCAGCGACCCTTGCGTTGCGATGGACGACGTATGCCATGGCGGTTGCACCGACGGCGATGAGGTAAAGCAGCAGGCCGATGACGAAAAAAGGAGCGAGCAGCCAAATTACAATGGCACCGGCTCCGGTTGCGGCGATGGCGACAGTCCAGATGGTCACCTTTGTTCTAACGGCTTGCGCATCGGTGTGTACCCATCTTACGAGCGGCATCCATGCAAAGAACAGGGCCACAAAGACGACAAATTTTATCGGAGAGATGTATCCGCCGTACTCGGCGGCAGCAGCTAATAAAATCGGCATAAGATGCTCCCAAGTGTCCGGCTTTAGTTAAATGATTGGGCCTTGCGGTCTGAATGCACCCGGCTGTCTATCGGCTGGCCTTTGGCCATTTATGTACTCCTGCCTTTTCGCAAATAATCTATTTTGGGCCGGTTACGCGTCGTTAAGATCGACCATCCCCTGAGCCTGTCGGCTCAGAGGCTGCCACCCCTGTAACACGTGGGTGCTGCCCGGCCGGCAATATCTACATCGGTTTAATCGACACGACGTATTATAGTTAAAATATATCGGTGTGTCAAGCAATGCTCGGATGCCCATTTTATCGGCTGTTGGCGGTCTGAGAGGGGCCGCAATGACTTGTCAGGAAAAGACTTGAGAGAGTTTTTGTTTAGACACCGCTGAGGAGGGGCTCCGGATAGGTCCTCGGCCGGGATTAGCCCGCATTTGGCGGGGCACTCGGCCTTCCTCCTTTCAACCGCCGATTAGTCTCATTGACTGTCTTGCAGTTTTTTTAGCATCTCTTCAAGGCTGGTGACAAACTCAATACATGTGTCCTCATCGACCTCGTCCTTGATTTCGTAGAGCCAATCCAAAAGCTCCTTGATCTGCTCGATATGCTCTTCAACGCTTGGCTCAGCCTGAGGCTGTGCCTTGCTGATTTGTTGTTTAGCAGGGGTATCACCTGCGTTTTCTCAAAGCCAATCCGACTAAGCCGAACAGCAAAAGCGTTGCCGGTTCCGGGATTATGTGAAAAACTATCTGGTCGTAAGTAGTAATGGTCGAATCCACAAGATTTATGCTGAACGGTGTTGCATCCGGCCAGAAGCCGGTAAGAGGTGAGCCGGTGAACGGATCATTGTTAAAATCATAGCCGAAGATATGTACCCAGGCAGTTGAATTGTAGATAGTCAAGTCACCTAAAATCTGCCCGCCGTGCAAGTTTACAATGCTTTCGCCATGAGCGCCCAATTCATAAAACTCACCGCCATTGATAGTAAGTTCGCTGTAAGAATAAGTGTCTAACTCCCAGATACCGCCATCACCTTGGGCGATATTAAGCGGTTCTGTATCTTCAATGATTCCAATTGACCAGCCAGCAACATTTAAATTATGCCCTGTCCCACCGGTCATGTAAAACTCATCGTAATCAAAAAGAGACAGGTTGCCAAAATCATCACCCGGACCAATGTTGTAAATGGCTGCGAAAAGAGGGCTTGCAAATATGGTAAGAATTGCAACGATAAACAAGTTTAAACGATTCATTTTAATTCTCCTGCCAATATAATCAGGTTAACATATTTTGCTCTTAAAATCAAGCACAAAACCAAGAAATCCATCATAATCCTTTTTTTAGTTCATATAGCCGGCCTTCAATGCTTTCGATAAAGTTCCGGTCGCCTTTAATCCGCCTCTAATTCTTTTAGCATCTCTTCGAGGCTGCCGGTAAGGCTGAGCCATGTATCCTCATCGACCTGGTCCTTGCTCTCGTAGAGCCAATCCAAAAGCTCCTTGATCTGCTCAATTTGCTCTTCAACGCTCGGCTCAGGCTGTGTCTCGCTGACTTGTTGCTCGGCAGCAGGCTCATTAATCAACATTGATTCGGCACCG
>SDBT01000593.1_pt1 | contig 58156 bp, 55 predicted proteins | sample 2277101 | NCBI WGS metagenome assembly SDBT01 (sample SAMN10404973, study PRJNA504765) | marine sediment metagenome | isolation source: marine sediment core GS10_PC15, 103 cmbsf | place: Arctic Ocean: Southern Knipovich Ridge | collected 2010 | reverse complement strand
AAAATTGAGTAAATGATACCTATTTGAGGGAACTAGATTGACTTTCCAAGGTCATATCCCGTAATTTTATAGCTTCTTTAATAAAAGATTCAAGCTCCACCATGTTGACCCGCTCCAGTAAAGAAGCATTTCGGTCTATTAGCTCTTGCCATTTTTTAAATTCGGCCGCTAAATACGATTGTTCTGTTTTTATTTTTGTAGTTAGATTTTTAAACCCTTTTTCTTTTGCAATTTCAAGTGCTTCCTCTAATAACTGTGAAGCATGAGAGGCATTTCCCTCAATTAACGCTAATTTGGCTTGTATGATTAAAGTACTGATTAAATCAGGGATGAATTTCCATTTGTAAGCTATTGTCTTAACCTCTTCTATAAGGGTCTTGACTTCATTGAGAAGGGTTACATCTTCATTAAGTTTAATTTCCTGGAGTATTAAGTCACATAAATGTAGTTTTGCTAATATTTTGAATTGATTAGTCGTTTTATCGTTTTCTATAATTTTTCTTAACAAATCCTGTGCTTGAGCTTTATCTCGGAATCGTGTGCTTTCTTTCAGAATTAAAGCTTCAATTAATAGACAATAAGCATCAGTGGTAGGACTACTATCCTTAGATCTGTGACTTTTAAGTTGTTTTAAGTAAAATTTTGCCTCGTCTAATTTTTTAAAATCAAGATATAATAGGCATATATCATACAAAATACTTGGTTTATCAGAAAAAGCATCTAATTGTATTTTTTGTGTACTTTCTAAACCAGCTTTATAGAATTCAATAGCAGAATTAAAATCACCTTTATGATGATAAACTGTACCCAGATGACCTAAAGATCGCGATAAACCTAAGACGAAATTCCACTTCTTAGAAAGAGTTAAACTTCTTTGGAAATAATCAAGAGCAAGGTCTAAGTCACCCTGAATTTTATGAAAGGTTCCTATTTTTATCAGAGGAGAAACCTTCATAACCTCGCTTTGTAATTTCTCTGCAAGTTCCAAATTTTTCATGTGATATTCAATTGATACATTCCATTCTCCCATACGTTCATACGTGACTGCTAAGTCATTATATATATTTAAGAGAACAGTTTTAAACGGAAAATCATCTTTTGAGGCGATATCGATACCTTTTAAGAACATATTAATACCCATGTTAAATTTTCCTTGTACAATATAGTTATCACCTTTTAAAAGGTATAGAAAAGAGTTTATGATTCGTGTGTCTAAGTTTTCATTCTTAGATGAAGATTTTACTAATTCTTCAACTTGATCTAGGTCACTCCAACTCTCTTTATATTTAGCTTTCCACAAATAAGCAAAAGATCTTGTAAGGAGAGCTAAACATTGAGTCTTGTAACTTATATCAGGCTTATCTAGATATTTATTAGGAAGTGATAATGCCTGTGAAGATTTACCTAAGACAACCATTAGTATAATGGACTCTATGAATTTTGCTTCGAGAAAATCATCACCACTCAAATCTTTAATTTTAGAAAAGCCCTCTTCATATTTTCCTTGATCTAATAATAGATAAACATTATTTAAACTCATTTTTGAATCATCACCCCTTAGTACCTAGTCGTTTATATTATCTATATTATAAGGTTTAACTACCTATGGAAGATCAGAGGGATCCCAACTAACGACAAAACCTCTATTCAAGGAATCAATCTTTTTCATGTCATCAGAAGAGATATTAAAATCGAATACATCAAAATTTTCTCTTAAATGATTTCTACTCGAAGCTTTTGGTATGACTACAGACCCATGCTGAAGGTTCCATCTTATAAGAAGCTGTGCTTGTGTTTTATTGTACTTAGAGAATAAATTTTCGAGTTCTGGTTCATTTAATATATTTCCTTTTGTTAGAGGGCTATAAGCTTCAATCTGTATATTTTGAGACATACAAAAATCTATTAAATCTTTTCTGTAGTGATATGGGTGTAATTCTATCTGATTTACCACTGGAATAATGGAACAATCACTTAAGAGCTCATTCAAATGATGGATCATAAAATTACTTACTCCTATTGACTTGACTTTGCCAGTATCCATAAGAGATTCCAATGTTTTCCAAGTTGTGATTCGTTCCTTAGGAACGGGCCAATGAATTAAATATAAATCAACATAATCGAGGTTTAGAAGATCTAAGCTATGATAAAAGGCTTTTTTTACACTCTTTTCTCCTTTCTGATCTGAATTCCAAATTTTTGTTGTAACAAAGAAGTCCTTTCGGGGTATATTTGAGGTTCGAATCGCCTCACCTACTTGTTTTTCGTTCCTATATAATGAAGCAGTATCAAAATGTCTGTAGCCAATATCAATTGCTTCTCTGAAAATTTCTAAGGATTTTTTACCTTCTATAAGATAGACTCCAAGTCCAAGGCAAGGCATGAGAATATTATTATTCAGAGTTTTTTGACACTTTTCGTTATCAATTCCAATCAAGTCGTCCTCACCTGATCAATGTTTACATAATAACAAATTATTAATTTTTTGAATGTTTACACTCTTCTAAAATTTCAACTGCTTTTCTAAGATGTGGAATAACTATAGAACCGCCAACAATTAGAGCAACATTGAAAGTTTCATAAAATTCTTCTTCTGATACATCTAAATCATAACATTGAAGAGTATGATAAGTCACACATTCATTGCATCGTAGTACGAGACTAGCAACTAATCCTAGTAATTCTTTAGTCTTTGAAGTTAGAGCACCTTGATCATAACATTTAGTATCCAAGGCAAAAAACCTTTTTATTCCTAGGTTTCCCTTTTCAAGAATAATTTCATTCATTTTTTCTCGAAATACGTTAAATTCCTTGATTTTTGACAATTTAAACACCTAAAGTGAGTTATTTACAATTTAATTAATGAGACCTTTTTTTTATATTTAATTCATTTGCGATCTTTTATATTCACGGATCGAAATTCTTTTTTTAGTAATTTTCTTTTACTAACATAAGTAGAAAATTTTCTTCTTCCTTAACATTCACATTTCATAAATAATACCTTTAGAGAAGTCATCCAATGTATTCTGATCCTCTCAATCTTGAATTAATAAAACAATTCCTGTACAAACAAGGATTCACTGATATCTCTTCATATAAACCTAAATATTTCTCTCGTAGACTTACACTTAGAATGAAAAAGGGAAAATGCAATTCATACTTAGATTACTATTCAAAATTAAAACGTGATCCAGGAGAAGTAAAAATCTTAAGAAATTCCCTATCTATTAACGTCACTAGTTTTTTTAGGGATACTGACACTTGGGATCGATTTAGAGTTGAAATAAAAACTTATATTAAGGAAAAGAAGAAAAGAAAACAGCCACCTTCTATTAACGTTTGGAGTGCAGGTTGCGCAATTGGTGCAGAACCATATAGTATCGCCATTATGTTACATGAACTATTAGGAGGACAACTGTTGTCATACGAAAAAAATCTGAAAGTATACGCAACTGATTTTAACGAAGAACTACTAATGGTTGCTAGAAGGGGTATTTTTGAAGGAGATGTTATGAGGTTTGTTCCATCAGAAATTCTGGGTAAGTACTTTGATAGTTTTGGGAATAAGAAAGGTTCGTATAAAATCAAGTATAGTGTCAAAAAGTTCGTAGAGTTTTCTTTTCTAGATTTGACTGTATTCAAGCATTGGAAAAATAATCTTGATGTAATAGTCTGTCGTAATGTTCTTATCTATTTCTCAAAAGAATTACAAAAGCAAATTATGCGTAAATTCTACAATCAGTTACTTCCAGGTGGAATATTACTTTTGGGAGGTACAGAAATTTTACATTCTGCTCTTCGAGACTCATTTGAACTGATATCAGTTAAAAATAAAATATATAAGAAAAAAGAGGGTGGATCTGAAGAATTAAAAGAAAGAACTCCTTCAGATAATGTAAGAAAACGGGATAAATTCGTTGATCTAAAGTGCACTAAATGTGGAGCCTCATTTTTAAGGTTAATTGATCTCAGAATACATGAAAGAAAGAAAAAATGCGGAAAAAAGCAGTTTCGTTGTAGAACGTGCCGAAAAGAATTCGAAACTGAAACAAGATTCAAAATACACAAAAAATATTTTCATCCAATATTATAATAACTATTAAAATACCTAATCATAACATAATTTTTCAACGAGATTGATTTGGTTACCTAAAATCTTTACTTTTATTAGTAAAATCAATAGAGGAATGAATTTGAATTCACTGTTTAAGAATTTTTTAACACTCGGTATCATTAATTTAACAGATAAAACTGTGAAAACGAAAAAATATTCATTTAATGATCCAATTGTTAGAAAATACCTTGGAACGGAAGGTATAGCAATAGAATACCTTCTTGAAAACATGTCACCAAACATAGATCCATTAGGGCCTGAGAATTATTTGTGTATAATAACTGGACTATTAAGTGGAACCAAAACTCCTTTTTCTGGTAGATATATAGTAGCAGGCAAATCTCCTCTTACTGAAACTTGGGGTGAGGCAAATTCAGGTGGCAGTTTTGGTCCAGAGTTGAGGAAAGCAGGTTTTGACTTATTATTAATCACTGGAAAAGCCGCAGAATTATCCATTCTTAATATCTCTAACGATTTGATAGAAATAGAGGAAGGTCTTTATTTAAAAGGACTTGATTGCGTAGAAACCGAAGAAGTTCTAAAAGAAAAAATCGGTTCGAAAGTTCAAATTGCCTCTATTGGTCTCGCAGGAGAAAAAAAAGTCCTGATTAGTGGAATTGTAACTGATAAAGGGCGTATAGCAGCGAGAAGTGGTCTCGGAGCAGTTATGGGGTCGAAAAATTTGAAGGCTGTAGTTGTTCGGGGAACAAAAGATATTCCCGTATTCGATCCTGATGGGCTTCGTGAACTCCAGACTTTAATTAATAAATGGGTATCCAAAGGTCTGAACTTTCTTTTAAAACCAAGTCTGAAATTATCAACCACATTTGCTCCCTGGCTTCGTCGATTTAAGATAAAGAACTATGCCTCCATGAGTACAAGCAATATGATTATTGAATCATATAAGCGATGGGGGACTGCTGCAGGAACAGCAGTGTGTGTCGAGACGGGGGATGCACCTGTAAAGAATTGGAAAGGGAGTCATAAAGATTTTCCTTTGAAAAAAAGTGCAAAATTAGCCACTGATAGTGTAACTAAGTATCAAGTTCGAAAATATGGTTGTAAAAGATGTCCAATGGCTTGTGGGGGGATAATGAGTTACAAAGATGAACACTATGCTATTCCTGAGACACGAAAGCCAGAATATGAAACATTAGCCATGTTAGGTTCAAATCTACTTAACGACGATCTTGGTTCTGTTTATGCCATGAATGATTATTGCAATCGTCAGGGGTTAGATACTATAGCTGTTGGTTCCATTCTTGGATTTTTAATGGAAGCTACAGAAAACGGAATTATATCTATGAATGATTTAGGTGGCCTCAATATATCTTGGGGTAATTCGACAGATCTCATTCCATTGATTAAAAAAATTACGAATCGTGAGGGAATAGGTGACTTGCTAGCAGGTGGTGTGGGTAAAGCAGCTAAGGAACTTGGTGGTGAGGAATTTGCAATTCATATTAAAAATCAAGCTATCCCTGCACATGATCCTCGATTCTCTAAAGCTTACATAATTCCATACAGACTTGATCCAAGCCCTGGGCGTCATTCACCCTTTACCGAAGTAATGATTGATTTATCCAAATTTAGCAAGATGTATCCCTCGTTAGATAAGAAGAATAGGACGTTCGATTTTTATTGCTATCAACAAACGATTTCTACCGTCGGCTTATGTCAATTTGGGCTCGTAATAGGGAATTTTCCCGCTCTTGAATTTATAAACCTTGTCACAGGTATGGATTTATCTATAGAAGATATTATTACTATTGGGGAGAGAATTTTAACAGTTAAACATTTATTTAACCTCCGAGAGGGGATAAATCCATTGGATTATGAATTACCTAAAAGAATTCTTGAGAAAGCTGAAGATGGACCCAATCAAGACGTGTCATTAATTGAGGAAGAAGACAAAATCATTGGTGAGTTTCTTAAAGCACTGAATTGGGATATAGATACTACAATCCCTGATAGTGACCATTTGAAAGAATTAGGATTGGAGAATTTTATATTCGAAATTTTTGAAAAAGGGAAAAAGCTTTAAGATAGTAATAAAAAAATTTTTTGCTTAGTTAAAATAATGATGTGAAAGAATATGTCGGAACAGGAAGCATTAAATGCAGTTAATAAAATGATGAACAATTTTAAGTCCGAAAAAGCTCAAAAAAAATTCAGAAAATGGACAAAAACAATGTCATTTGAATTTACTGACTTAGAAAAAACATTTTACGTAAATGTTGACAAAGGAACTCCAGGTGAGGCAATAGAAGGTGTTCCTGATAAATCAAATGTAAAAATAACAACAGATTCAGTAACGTGGACTAGTATTATGAATGGGGAAATATCTGGTATGAAAGCATATACAGCAAAAAAGCTGAAAGTTAAAGGGTCAATGCCAGATTTATTAAAACTCCAAAAATTAATGAAGTAAACGATCGAATTTATCTAATTATATTTGGATGGTAATAGAAGTTGAATGATAATGATTTGAAAATTCAGCTATGTAACACTATGAAGGAACTATACGCTGAAAAAATACTTACTGATATAGGAGGGAATCTTAGTGCTAGATCTGTTGAGGATAGTCAATTATTCTGGATTACACCTTCTGGAATGAAGAAAGATTTAGTTGAACCAGAGCATTTGATAAAAATGTCTCTCGATGGTAAAATAATTGATGAAAGCACTGAAAAAGTACCTTCTGTAGAATGGCCAATGCACTTGCGAATATATCAAGAAGATGAAGATTTTAAATTTATCATTCATTCTCACGCCCCCCTAGCAACAGCTCTTTCCGTAATTAAAAATCCACCTTCTATCCCAATATTAACAGCTGAATTAGGTTTTTTAGTTCCTGAATTAATCATTCTACCCTATAAAAGATCAGGATCATCTGAACTTGGTGATACTGTTGCTGAAGCGCTATGGGATAGTAATGTCTTAATATTGGAGAACCATGGTGTTATTGCGGTAAGTGAAGAAAGTTTCCAGAATGCTGTCATAAAAACACGGGCATTAGAAGAATTTCTTAAATTATATTTAAACGCCAAACGATTTGGTGATGAATTACGACCTTTCCCCGAATTTGAATAACTGGATGTGAAGAAATGAGTGAATATTTTCTTTCAATTGACGCGGGAACAAGTGGAGGAAAGGCTGCTATAATTGATATAAACGGGAAGATTCTTGGTTTCTCTAAAATATATTGGGACCAGAATTACATGACTACAGAAGGATTGGAACCTTATGGACAGGAGTTCGATGCTGATTTCTTTTGGGAAATCATTACTCAGAATATTAAAGAAGCTATCAAAAGAGCAAAAATCGACCCAAAGCAAATTTCAGCAATAACATCTACGTCTCAAAGACATGGCTGCGTTTTTTTAGATAAAGAGGGTAAAGAACTTTATGCAGGACCTAATCGAGATGCACGCGGATTAGAAATCGATACAGAAGAATATTTAGATAATAATGAATTGTATGAGATTACAGGTCATGGATTACCTTTTCTTTTCGCTTTGGCTAGGTTATTATGGTTTAGAGAGAATGAAGAAGAGATATTTGAAAGAATAAAACATTTAGTTACAATTGATGGTTGGGTTAATTATCGTTTATCAGGAGAGTATACAATAGACGACACCTCAGCAGCTGAAACCTTATTATTTGACATTAAGAAACGTGAATGGTCTCAAAAAATTTTAGATTCTTTTGAAATTCCTTATGAGATTTTACCTGAATTTGTCCAATTTGGTACACCTATAAGTTCAGTCCTTCCGAAGATCGCTGGTAGTTTAGGTTTGAAACAAAAAACTCCTGTTATTATGTCTTGTGCTGATACACAAGCTTCCTTAATTGGTAGTGGGGCACACGAAGATGGAACAGTAGGGATTGTAGCGGGATCAACAATGCCAGTTCAGATGATAATCAATGAACCTATCATCGATCCAAATCAACAAATATGGACTGGAGCATTTCTAGATAAGAAATGGGTATTAGAATCAAATGTAGGTCCAAGTGGGGATGTTCATAAATGGTTTATTGATTCAATCTTGAAAAAATTAGAGGTTGTTAATCCGTATGGGAGATTTGAAAAGCTTGTTCTTTCACAATCCCCAGGAGCTAGAGGGGTAATCGCAGATTTAGGGCCTCAAATATTCAATAGTCAGAAAATGCACGAAGTTCCTAATAAGGGGGGATTCTCTTTTCTTCCAATGGCATACTCTTTTGATGAACCTGTTGATGTCGGATCTTATTCAAGGGCATTAGTAGAAAATTTATCATATGCAGTGCGAGCTAATATTGATCAAATTAAGGATATAAGCAATTTAGATATTAAAAAAGTTTTTCTCGTTGGAGGCCTTAGTAGATCAAAAGCATTTTGCCAAGTGTTGGCTAATGTCATAAATAAGGAAATTAATGTATTTAAAGCGGAAGGAGCAGTAATAGCGGGAGCTATTGCAGGAATGGTAGGAATAAACCACTTTACAGATTATACAGAAGGTATTAAAAGCTTAATTACAGACCATACTGTATTTTATAGTCAAGAAGACCAGTCTACTGAGTATGACATTCTGTTCCCTGAATGGAAGGAAAACTACAATAGATCAAGAGAGGAAGATTAACTTAGTCCTATATAATCAAGGGTATAACGATGAGAATTTTAATTACAGCTCCATTCCATGAAAGTGGAATAAATCGGTTAAAAGAACACTGTGAAGTCATTTACGAAAATTGGAGAGAAACTGGAAAAATTTACTTTGATGAAGAAGAACTGATTAAAAAAATAACTGAAGATAAAATCGATATCATAATAACAGAAGCAGATGAAGTTGATGATGAAGTTATAACTAAAACCAAATTAAAATTAATAGCTTCAACGCGAGGGACACCTGTTAATGTTAATGATGAGACTGCAAAGATGAAAGGTATACCTATAATTTATACTCCTCATCGTAATGCTGATGCTGTTGCTGATTTAACAATTGGTATGATGTTAACTCAAGCGCGAAAAATGATAGAAATTGATCGTTTTTTAAGAAGTGGAAGTTTTGATACCTCTGATTTGGAGGATGATGATGAATTTGCAGAATTCTTTAATCGTTTTCAAGGAATGGAACTTGGAGGATTAACTATTGGCATTATAGGATTCGGAGCAATCGGTCAACGAGTAGCAAAGAGATTACACAATGGGTTTGGTTCAAAAATAATTTATTATGATCCATATATATCAGAAGACCATCCAGCTGTCATAGACACAAATGCAAATGCTGTACCGCTCCAAAATCTAATGAAAATGTCAGATATGATTACTATTCATACTCCTCCAATTGAAGAAACAGATGAACTAATTGATGCATCCATGTTTGCACTAATGAAACCTACTGCTCATTTTTTCAACTTAGCTAGATCATTTTGTATTAACGAAGATGCATTGTATGAAGCCTTAGAAGAAAAACGGATTGCTGGGGCTGGATTAGATGTCTTCGATGATGAACCATGTGATTCAGATAACAGGTTTCTTAAGTTTGACAATGTAACAGTTATGCCTCATTTTGGAGGAAATACACAAGATGTGGTCAGACATCAGACAGATATGATTGTAGCTGATGTGATAAACTTCATAAATGGTAATCCTATGAAGAATATTTGGAAAAGTAATTAACTACAAATAATGATAATGAGTTTCATATCCAAAATCCTGATTTTCAATAGTGTTTTGATGATTTAAGATGAACCACAACAAAATTGGAAGTAACAAGAAGCAGGATATGAATTGTTGTCATGGGTGTATAGGAGTAAATGGTAATGATTGCTGTGTTGATACTTACATTATTTTAAATCCAGATGAGTTTAATTTGTTTAATGATTTTACCGAATTTAAGAAGGTAACATTAGGGGGGATTTTTAGTACCACAAAAGGTTGTCCGTATTATTCAAATGGAAATTGCGGAATACACGAAAATAAACCTTTGTACTGTAAATATTATCCAATATTCATAACTGGTAAACCATTTATACATGAGGAATGTTCTAGCAACCAAAATTATACTCTTACTGACAAAATCAAAAAGAAAATTACATCATTACAGTCTCGTTATCCTATTTACAAGAAAGATTGGTTTTGGGAAGAAGTAGAAATCGAATTTAACCTTCAAGAAGAAAACTGAGTGGTATATTTTATTCTTGACTAACTATTTTTACTTGGTGTATCTAGCTTCGAGCTAATAGATTTCCCTATATAAATAAAGGAGCATGTTATATATTGGCTTCAATTCTCGGTGAGTTCGAAAGGCTAGGAGGAATTCTCTTACATCCTACTAGTCTTCCAGGGAAATATGGAATAGGTGATTTGGGAGAAGCAGCTTATCGTTTCATCGATTTTCTAAATCAATATAATCAGAAATTATGGCAAATTTTGCCTCTTGGACCAACTGGATATGGTGATAGCCCTTATTCCCTATTTTCTGCTTTTGCAGGAAATCCCCTATTAATTGATCCTGAAGACTTGAAAAATTTGAAGTTATTAACATCTAGTGATTTGGAAAGTAAAATAAAATTCTCACCCTCCAATGTTGACTTTGGGACTGTGATTCCCTATAAATTTCGTCTTTTTGAAAAAGCATTTGATAATTTCCTAAATAAAAAGCATGAATCAATCTATGATGAATTTAGGGGTTTTTGTAATGAGAATAAATACTGGCTAGATGATTTTGCTCTATTTATGTCAATAAAAATTCAACACGATTTAGAACCTTGGAATACATGGAAAAAAGGACTTCGATTTCGAGAAAAATTAACAATTTCTTCTTGGATAAAAAAATATTCAAATGAGATTGAATTTCAGAAATTTATACAATTTATTTTTTTCAGACAATGGATCAAGGTAAAGAATTATGCGAATAATAAGAAAATTAAGATCATTGGGGACATACCAATATTCGTTGCTCATGATTCCGCTGATGTTTGGTCAAACCCTGAATTTTATTATCTAGATGAACATGGAAAGCTTTTATTTGCAGCTGGAGTACCTCCTGACTATTTTTCAGACACAGGTCAACGATGGGGGAATCCCCTCTACAGATGGGATCGGATGAAGGATGAAAATTATGATTGGTGGATAATGCGCATAAAGCACAATTTCAAAGTTGTTGATATTCTAAGAATTGACCATTTTAGAGGTTTTGAATCATATTGGCAAATACCAGCTACCGAACAGACTGCAGTTAAAGGGAAATGGGTGTTAGGCCCTGGTATTGACATTTTTTTGAATATAAAAAAAAACCTTGGCAATTTACCAATAATAGCAGAAGATCTAGGAATAATAACACCTCAAGTTAAAACTCTTCTTAAAAGTACTGGTTTTCCAGGAATGAGAGTATTACAGTTTGCTTTTGGTGAAGAATCTGAAGATTATCTTGATAGTAATTATCTTCCTCATAATTATTCGATAAATACAGTTGTTTACACAGGAACCCATGACAATGACACAACAAAAAGTTGGTTTGAAGATAGTTCTCCTGATTTGAAGAAACAAGTTCTTGAATATACTAATTCAGACGGTAAGGACGTAGTGGGTGATATGATTCAATTAGCATGGAGTTCAATTGCTAAAATGGCAATTATTCCATTGCAGGATCTTTTACGGATTGGAGGTGAAGGAAGAATGAACTTACCAGGTACATTTGGTAATAACTGGAGATGGAGGTTTACTTGGAACCAATTAGCAGAAGAAAAGGGAGAAGAAATATCAAAATTAAGTAAAAAATATAAACGTTGATTTTCCATTATTCCTTTATTTTGGAACACCATTGAATCCGAAATTAATGCTTAAGAGAAAGAAATAATTAATGTAGGTAAGGTTATCGAAGCTTTACTCCACTTGTGTGAGCTCCTCATATACGAATTGCAAATAACTGGGGATGAAGAAGTGTTCAAAGAAGTAAAAGCGCTTTTAACCAAGTTCCTGGATATGGCACAAGCTCAAAAATCAGCTAATCTACAAGTTGATGCTCTCTTGCTTCAAGCTCAATTGGAAGCCGTGGAGGGGAATCTTCAGCAGACCACGGAATTGTTGGCCCAAGCGAGAGCAACTGCTGAAAAATATGAGTTACACAATTTAGGTGAAAAAGCAAAAGCAGAGCAAAACCGGCTAGAAAACGAGATGATGAAATGGCAGGAGCTACTTCAGCGCAATGCACCTCTTCAAGAACGGTTAGAACACGCACGCGTTGAACACTATATTAAAGATGCGCAAAAAATGATCACCTTACATCGTCAGGAATGATCTGAAATTAGGGGTGTAGTATAGGGGAGGAAAAAGTTAAGTAGGAGTACTTCTGGTCCTTGTGTGATCACTTGTTTTTCTTACTCGTCTTTAGCATCTTGAATTGTATTCCTAAATCACCATTTTTTTGGAATTTATATCGTTGGTTATTGCACATCTGTTATATGTATCTTAACGATACCCCGACTTTAGAAATTAAGGATTTACTCATTTTCTTTAAAATACAAATTCTGTAGCAAGAAGCAGCACAGAATACAAATTCTGTAGCAAGAAGACCACCTTACTTGTAGAAAAGAGAAGAAAGGATAAAGGTAAGGAATGTAAGAAGATAGGAGATCCTGCTACTAGTAGAACAACTAGTTTTACAAGATTTCTTGTTTTATCGAGGATCCTGATTACATTCGCTCAATCTAAAATAACATAACGTTCAGATTTTCGGAGTCTCAGAATTATCCCAATAGCAATGAGCAAAATGAACATTCCTATAAATCCAATATCAATTGCGGTCAAACCATTAAATAAGATTGAAACATGCTTAAAATAATAAAAGGGTGTCAATTGGGAAAGCCATATAACTTCTGGGTTGAGAGAGCCCAGTAAATTCATAAACACTAAAATTACTACGACAAGTATTGATACATTCTTTTTTTTCGGAAAATAGACAATCAACAGACTGGTTAAGATTCCCACTCCTAAATAAGCAGGCAAAGTTAGAAGGTAAACTAAAATTTCTAGTCCAGTATCAGCAGTTTGTCCTAATATTACTTCAGGAATAACAAAACTAACAATACTAACAAGAACCAGGAGAAGGTATTCAATTACAACGGCTGCATATCGTTGTAGACAAGTCGTCTGAGCAGTTAGGGGTTTGGTCCAGATGATATCCCCCAGTGTGCCTTTGTAATCTCGTGTTTCGAGGGAATAAAAACGATAAACCAGATAAGGGGTAAAAAGCACCCATAACAAGGCATGCCAATTCATTGTCACAAAAGCTAAAAAGGGTTTACTTTCTAAAACTGTGATGGATTCTCCACCGGTCATTAAATAATAAATAGGAGTTGCTTCCATACTCTTAATGAATAGAATGGCTTCCGCCTCTCCAAGATATGCAAGACTAGTTAAAAACACAATCAGACCAATTAATGCAGCATAGATTGTCAAAAACAAGCCATGAGCCCACAGTTCATCTACCAGGACAGGATACCGCTGTCGTAATGGCCGTACCCATGCCACCAGATACCGAGATATCGGAATTTCAGCTTGAGTAATCGATTCTTGACCATTTGTCACTCTGGTTCTCTTTCTCTTTCGGATCCAATATAATGGGTTTAAATAGACATAAAACGGTCTAAATTGGGTTTCATTTAAATCGCGCCGTTGAAAAATCAGGAGCGCTAAAACTAAAAAGATTATGCCAATGATGATCAGAGGAGCAAGGGATAAAAGATCGAAACTATTATTGTATAGGATATCCTCTGTCTTGAGGTAATGCAACAGACTGAACCCTTTCAACATCTCTAGCTGACTTGGATCAAGCTGTGGACCAAGCATATTCACAAGCATATTCAGGAGATACATCAAGGCAACAAAGATGAATGCTAATTGAAAGCCTAAGGACCGCTCAAATACAATACTCCCAATCAAAATGCCCAGTGCAAAGGCAAAGAAGGTTTGAATTCCCATCACGCTCCATAATTGGATCAGAATGTCATAGTTAAAGGATTCATTAATGAGTAGCAATCCGATAATGGATGATAGGAGGCCGGAAAGGATGAGAAATAGAATGACCAGAATCGAACCAAAGATTCGCACAAGTATATAGGTATAGCGGTGCTGTGGGGTTGAAAATGTGGCATCAAATGTACCTTCTGCCTGTTCACGGCTGACGAGCTCAACCCCTAAAAAAATCCCACACGTGGCAAAGATAATTGGAATGATAATTGTAATCCCAAAATGAATCCAGAGGGAGAGAAAAAACTCCGATTTTGTCACTGGCAACGTTCCTAAAAAGGCTGCAAACTCCGGGGCCCTTAATAGCTCCATCATGTCGACTAACCCCTCTTCACCCGGATAAATCAAGAATACCGCTAGAATAAATGTAGCGATGGACAACCCGAATGCAAGGATTACCCAGCTTAGCTGTTTGGCCTGTAACCGCAAAATCGCGAGGTACGGATGCATTTCAACTAAGCCTCCTTATAAAATTTCATAAAATAGTCCTCGACACTGGCCTCAGGCAAACTAAAGTCTGTTATCTCTTCAAGCTGACTTATATGCTGAACAACGCTTTTTAAAGAACCTGTCACCAGATAACGATGTGTATACTCCGTTCCATGAGCTTTGGCATCGATGAAACTTAGTTCAGCCAGGTCGAGTGGGGGATGTTCTGCAGTAAATTGGAGTATTAACTGTCGGCCCAAGTTTTTCGACAACGCGGTGACATCTTCCGTTGTGACCAACTCGCCCTTACGGATAATTGAAACCTTATCACAGACCCGCTGGGCTTCACTCAGGACATGGGTGGAAAAGAAAATGGTTTTTTTGCCTCGGAGCTCATCTAAAAAGGAAATAAATTCATTTTGGAGGAGAGGATCAAGCCCAGAGGTGGGTTCATCAAGGATTAATAAATCTGGATCATGCATTAATGCTTGGACAATTCCGACCTTTTGGCGGTTGCCTTTTGAGAGGGCTTTTACAGGAAGCGATTCATCCAAGTCGAGGCGCTCGATTAATTCCTGTCGTAAGGGCATTTCCTTGCGGCGGTAAAGCGATTGAAAATAATCCAGTAATTGTTTGACGGTATAATACTGGTACAAATACACATCGCCGGGTAAATAACCAATTCGACCTAATACCTCAATGTTGCTGGAGCCCATTTTGTGGCCAAAAATCCGAACTGTCCCGGCATTAGATTTTAATAAACCTAAAATACAGCGAATGGTGGTCGTTTTACCGGCTCCATTGGGCCCCAGAAAGCCATGAATCGTACCATGTTCCACTTCAAGTGAAAGCTCATTGACTGCTAACAATTTTCCATAATATTTCGTTAAGTTGGAGATTTCTAAAACAGATTTTTCGTTTGTCAATTTTGTTACTCCTAATAATTGTTGAATTTAGGAAGTTATCTCAATATAAATAAAATATACGCTGTAGTTCCTTATACATTCCTAAGATTTCATTTTGAGTCCTTCCCTCATATATGTATATACTTTTCTTATCTAAACCAGCTTTTTGCGACAATATTGTATCGATCAAAAGTTTTTTAAAATCCTAGTGTTCTGGGTTACTTGGTGTTACGAGTGTCGACTGTCAAATTTGATCTTCAGGAAGATTTAGAGGAATTACAAGCACGAATATATCTTGATACTAAAAAGAAACTAACTAAAAAAAATATTTTAGAGCTTGCATTTAAGATTGGGGCTAAGAACTACGAAGAAATAATTCAGGAGATTCAACAGGAAAAAGCACCTCTTAATGATGGTATTATCGAGTCTGTTTTGAAATTAGCAACAGATTTTGGCGAAGGAAGCGAAAAATTATCATCTCAAATTAACAAAGTCACCTACGATTTGGAGAGCTAGAAAAATTATGTCAACCTTTTTGGATAGCTGTTTTTTTGTCGCTCTATTAAACACACGAGACGAAAAGCACGGTGACGCTAAAAAACTTTTAAAAGTGCTTAAAAAAGCCAAGTATGGGTCTCTTCTCACCACTGATTATATTGTTGATGAAGTACTTACCACAATCTGGGGCCATACTCATCGAAAGGATTTAGTTATTAATGCCTATACCCTCACATGTCAAGAACCTAATTTTGTCCATCTTAAGAAAGTAAAAGACCAACATTTTGACATTGCTTGGAAAAAATGGGAGCAGTTAGCTGAATGGCCAAAAAAGCCTCTCAGTTTCACTGACTGTACAATTTTAGCTTTCATGGGAGAAGAAAATATCGATTTTCTTGTCACGTTTGATGCTGAATTCAATGGACTAGTCACTATTGTAGATGTTTGAAACCAATCCAAACTCAAATTTTTCTATCTAAACCAGCCTTTGACCGAGTTAACGAAAAAGAATCTATTCAATTTCATATATGGTATCCCCTTTAACATAATTTCCTTCTTTCATATTTGGTCCTTTAAATCTCAGAAAAGCCAATCCATTAAATAAAGGTATTTTTTACCCTTTTCACCAATGTTCCTGAGTAGCTCAGCTCGTGTAAGACCAGTTTTTTCGGCAATTCGTTGAATCGTCGTGTTAAGGATAGTCCATTTTTGCTACAATATTTTCATGAGTTTCCACGTAAGCATCAATAGCCTGTGGATTCATTTGAAAATACACATCGTTTTGCAATTTCATACGTACTTTTGAGGTTCGGGGCATGCTTGACTGTATATACATTTCAAACTAGCATTACAACAAAGGAGGACCGATAGATACAATTTGGTAGATCTCTATGGGTGAAAACCTTGATACACGAGTTTTAAGATCTCATCCCTTTTGAAAATTATGGTTTCCCGATTAGCAGTGTATACTTGGGTCATAAATATTCCAATAATATCGTTTAACGGGTCAATCCAGTAAAAGGTACCTGCAAGACCACCCCAACCATGTTCACCTATTTTTGGAGTAAAAATTCCTTCTTTTATCCTCACCCGCATACCTAAGCCATGTCCATGATCATCTAGCTCAAATAGCTCCTTTATCTGTGATTCTGCAATCGCACGATTCTCTTTAAGATAATTCCTTGTCATTAATTCAACGGTTTCTGGTGCTAGTATTTTTATTTCTTTGAATTTTCCTTTATTTAGAAGCATTTTTGTAAAATTAAAATAATCATTCAGGGTTGAAACCAGCCCTCCACCCCCAGATAGAAATTTACAGTCTTTGGTAAACCTTTCATACACACCAGATTCCGTAAATAACTGAATTGCCTTTGAATCGGCACTGTAAAGATAAGGTTTAGCAAATTTCGCTTGGTCTTCATCAGACACATAAAAATCCGTATCTACCATCTCTAAAGGCTTAAAAAATCTTTCTTGTAGAAATTGATCTAATTTTTGACCTGATAGAACCTCGATTAATCTTCCTAATACATCTATACTCCAACTATAATTGAAATACTCTCCAGGGTGAAATCTAAGAGGAATTGATGAAATTTTGTTAACCACTTCTTCGAGGGTAAGTGATCTGATCTTTTCTAAACTTTCATTATAGAGCTTATCAACTGGATCCTCTGTAAAAATCCCGTAGCTTAATCCTGATGTGTGGGTAAATAGATCAAGAATTGTTATTTCCCTTTCTGATTTCGTTGTGATTAGTTTTCCACTTTCTTCTTTCACAAAAACTTCTACATTGCTAAATTCAGGAATGTAGTTGGATATGGGATCTTCCAGTAAGAATTCTCCTTCTTCAAAGAGCATCATTAGTGAACTAGCCACTATAGGCTTTGTCATTGAGTAAATTCGAAAAATCGCGTCATAATCTAATGGAATACTGTTTTCAACATCATGCCAACCATATTTCTGTAAAAATTCTAGTTCATCATTCTTGGATAAAAGAAGAAGTGCACCAGGTATCTTCTTATCATCAACTAGTTGTTTGATAAAACTATCTATCTTGCTGAATTTTTCATTTGGAATTGATTGGAACAACACTTCCAGCTCCTTTCAGATTTGAAGCTTAATACTAAATACTAAATATTTTTATTGTCGACTGAGAAAATGAAAGGCATAGATCATTATTTGACTTAAGAGATTTTAAGATGTAATGCTCAAGTGAATTGTTCCTATATTAACTTTTTTTCGGAACTGATATCGTTGGTTATACGACATTCCCATTACTTCGTAAAATTGAGATTTGACGACTCATAAGAACTGGTATGACAGGAGCAATAATTCATTTCACACAGTGTTTTAAAGAAAAATCAGCTCTCTAAAGAGCTAGTTGAAAGAATTTTTTCAGGCATGATCCTAAATGCAATCATTTGGATCCCAATTGCAAAAGATCCAATAATAGCGAGGATGATAAGCGTTTTTGATTCTATTTTTAAAAGGATGATATATTCAGTTCTATAAAGAAATTTAAAGCTTAAATCACTTAGTTACGACTTTAAACTTTCAATAAGAGTTTTCGTTAATTGTACACAAATACCCTCATTTATTTTAGAAAACCAAATCCCATCCATAACAGATTCACGGTTTGAATAGTCAAAGAGTTTTATTTCTTCTTTGCTAAGGAGGCATCTTTTCGGAATATCAAAATCTTTACTTATTTGATCTCGCCATATTAGGAGTTGTTGTTGTAAAGAAGGTAGGTCGGAGAAGTTTATCTGATTTGGTTGATCTTCAAAAGGTGTATTACTGAATGATTCAGCTAAAACTTCTTTAATCAAGTTCATTTCTCCTTTAGCAAATTTTTGTCTATTTGAAAATACTTTATTTAAATTTACATTCTCTTCCGTGGTTAATTTCAATAGTTGTTCATTAGAAAAGACAAAATAAAATGGTTTATCCCTCTTCCTAGCAATTTCATCCCTCACTATACCTAATTTCTTGGCACGATGTTTCTCTTTGTCTGAAAGGTTCTCAAATCCCTTTACACGACGTACATTTAATGAATTATACCCAAAGTCTGGTATCTCGATTTCGAGTCTTTTATTTGCATAATTTGAGAAAGGTGTAAGGTCCTTTTGTTTTAAAATTGTACTAAATTTGTCATACAAGGGAAGAAATACAGCTATCTCATTGCTAGCATATCTCAACTGAGATTCTGTTAATGGCCGACGAGTCCAATCACCTTTCTGTTCTTTTTTGGACTTTTTGAAATTATTCGTACCTAATTCGTTGAGAACTAATTCTGGCAAACCAGGAGTAGTATTGGAATGTGGGTGACACAGAACATTGGCAATAAGAATATCGAATATACCTTTAATCTTTATATTAAAATAATCACTGAAATAATATAGATCTGAAGAAGCTTCAACAAAAATTTTAGTTATAGAATTATTGCTTAAGACCTTCTTTAAAGGTTTTAGAATATCTTTTTTATCTAGGACATCAATGAAAAAGATTGAATCCTGTGTAGCTAATTGAATTAATGATGGTTTTTGGTAATAATATTTATTATGAGGAGCCCTTTCTTGATCAATTGCTAGAATAGGGACATTCTGATTAAAAAGCTTTGCTAGATTCGATATTTCAGAATATTTGGTCAAATAATATACTGGAAGTTCTCTTACAGAAAAAATTTGATCATATTGAGAAGTATTATTCATTTCAAAAACCTAGCATCTAATTAAAATGAATCAAAATTTCCTTATTTATTCGTTATTCATCAATTTTTTCTACTGAAAAATATTATACGAGTGTTAGAAAAAGTAAATTTAGTTAATAAAATGAAATTTTACCTATTTAAAAGATACTGAGGTTATATTGTGGACTTATTGGAATTGGAACCTTCAATCGTTTGGACATTTTTCGAACAAATCTCTAAAATACCGAGACAATCAAAAAATGAGGAAAAAATTAGAAATTGGGTGAAAAATTGGGCTGAAACTAACTCTATCTTGTGGAAAGAAGATGAAACTGGAAATATTTTATTAACAGGAAAAGCAACAGAAGGATTTGAATACACCCCTGGAGTGATTTTACAGGCACATTTGGACATGGTAGCTCAAAAGACGCCAGAAAGTAGTCATGATTTTGAGAAAGATCCAATACCAATTCAGATCATTGATGATTACGTCACTTCGGATGGAACTACGCTTGGAGCAGATAATGGAATCGGTCTAGCTATAACTCTTGCAACTCTTATAGATGACTCATTCAAACACGGTCCCATTGAGGTTTTATTAACAGTTGATGAAGAAACAGGCTTAACTGGCGCTTTTGCGTTGAAAAAAGGTTTTTTCAGCTATAAGTATCTATTGAATCTAGATAGTGGTGATGAGGGTGAAATTACGATATCTGCTGCTGGAGGTGGGGACACAAAATTGAAATTAACCATAACTCAAGAGAAAAAACCTAACTATCTTTGTTATCGTTTAAAAATCGCTGGTTTACATGGAGGCCATTCTGGAGTTGATATAGATAAACCACGGTTAAATGCGATTAAATTACTGTGTGAAGCTCTTATAAATATACGTGGTGATTCTGATTTATTTTTATGTAATATTTCTGGTGGTAATGCTCATAATGCAATTCCTAGAGATGGAATAGTGGAATTCTTAATACCTGAGGCCAATAAAAATGAATCAATGAATAGATTTAAGGAATGGACACAAGTCGTGGATAGATACAAATTGGATGAACCGAATATTTTTGTAGAACTTATTGAAATAATACCAAAAAATGGAATCATTCAAACGAATCATCTATTATCATTAGTTTTAGAAATACCACATGGTCCAATAGTTATGTCAAAGGAAATACCTAATCTTGTTGAAGCATCCAATAATTTGGCAACTATCAACATGAAAGAAGATCATATTTATATTAATTGTAGCACACGAAGTTCAGTAATGGATTCCCTTGATCAGGTGAGAAATGAGCTAAAAAATCTTGGTGAGAAGTATTCTGCAGAAGTCATTCAAGATTCAGCATATCAAGGTTGGCAATCTAGTCTTAATTCACCATTTCTTAAACTAGTTCAAGAAAAATATTCTCAAGAATATGAAAGTGAGGTAAAGCTTAAAGCAATTCATGCAGGATTAGAATGTGGCTTATTTGCGGGATTAGATCCTGAATTACAGATTGTCTCCATTGGTCCAGAAATAAAAGATGCTCATTCCACTCAAGAAAGAGTCTATATTAGTTCCGTTTCTTTAATATGGAGAATAGTGAAATCGGTTCTTTCCAATGTGGATCAAATGAATTAAGGGTGAAATTAATGCCAGAAGGTCAGAAAAGAGACAAGTATCTCTCAATCATCAAGCAAATGAATTTTAATCTTATTGAAGTCACAATTACCTCTCCTAGTCAAATTTATAAGCTGGTTGTTGATCATCTAGCTAAACTTTCCCATTTTCATTGGACTGGGATCTATCTTCTTGATTCAAATGCTAATGAGCTTATATTAGAATATTATATAGGAAAAACAACCGATCATACTAGGATTCCAGTAGGTAAAGGTGTATGCGGTTCAGCAGTAGAAGAAAAGATTGATAAAATAATAGCTGATGTTAGAGAAGAAAATAATTATTTAACTTGCTCTCTAGAAACACGTTCCGAAATTGTTGTACTCATTGAAGATGAAGGCAGAATAATTGGTCAAATCGATATCGATTCAAATGATGTCGGAGCTTTTGACGAAACAGATAGAAAATATCTACGTCACATTTCAGAAATCATAGTCGATAGAATTAAATTGATTTAATATGTTAACCATCCTGTACTCAAAATAAGTGGAGGTTCACCTATGGTGTTAATTCGTTTGTATAGCAAAGAGGATCGCAATTCGATTATTGAGATATGTAGTAAGACAGGCTATATGGGAGATCCAGTGGAGGAGTATTTCGACGATTCACACCTTTTTGGTCTTTTATTTTGTCTATACTATGTTGATTATGAACCTGAAAATTGCTTCGTTGCAGTAGATGAGACAACAAATCAAGTGATTGGTTATATTCTTAGTAGTTTTGATTCTGAATTACAGGAAAAGAATTTTAAGGAAAAAATAATTAAGAAAATCTTCAGAAGAGTGTTTCTTTATACAATATGGCGCTATCCAAAATCATTCAAAGCAATACGATACATGCAAAAGATCTCAAAATCAGCTCCGAAATACGAAAAGGAAAAAGAATTATTCAATGAATATCCTGCTCATCTTCATATCGATATCCTAGATGGATATCAAAGAAAAGGCGTTGGATCACAGCTAATCGAAATACTAGAAAGACATTTGTCAAAACATCAGGTAAAAGGAGTTCATTTAGGAACTAGTGATAGAAATACTAAAGCAATTCCATTCTATTACAAGATGGGTTTTTCATTAATTTATGAGGGATCTCCAGGTTACAATATGTGGAAGAATTATCCTGAAATAAAACCAATGATTTTTGCAAAAAAGATTATATAAAATTTGATAATGAAGAAAAAAAGAGAAATAAGTAAAAACTTTTACTTATTTTTGAATTCTGGTTTTCTTTTACCCATAAAGGCTAAAACACCTTCTTGAAGATCCTCAGTACTGAATACTAGTCCTGAGCCGAAAGATTCCATTTCGAGACCAACATCTAATGGAACTTGAGCACCGAAATTGACCATCTTCTTTACGATACCAACAGCTATTGGGGAACAACCGTGAGCAATTTGATGTGCAATTTTGTAAACTTCTTCCTCAAACTCATCATCATCGAAGTATCCGTTTATTAAACCCATTTTAAAAGCTCGTTTGGCGTTAATTCGAGCCCCTGTAAGAATAAGTTCCATGGTTTTTCCAACACCAAGATGTCTCGACATTAGCTGTGTACCGCCCCATCCTGGAATAAGACCCAAAGTTACCTCTGTTAAACCCATTTTAGCAGATTTCTTTGCATAACGCAAATCACAGCTCATAGAAATCTCCATACCGCCACCAAATGCATAACGTTCTATTGCTGCAATTACTGGTTTGGGAATATCACGAAAACGTTTGAAGACGCGTTGTCCTTTAATTACATTCTTCTTAAAGTTCCAAGCGGTATCTGGAATACCACCAGCCAAATCAGCACCAGCTGAGAAACAATTAGCTTTTCCACGAAGTACAATCACTCGAGTATCAAAGTCATCAACAAGAAGGTCTAAAGCTTTATCAAGATCTTCTAGCATTTGTGCTCCGATTGTATTTACAGGAGGATTATTTAAGTAGATAGTGGTTGTAAAATTCTCTGGATCTTTTTCAATCTCTATGGTATCAAATTCAAATTCAGATTTCGTTTCTTCTTCTTTTTTTACTTCTCCCTTTGATTTTTCCATTATTGTACCATTTCGAATCCAATCATGAGCTCTGAAAATTTCCAAACCAAATTTATCTGCAATTCCATCTAGAAATTTTGTTAATTCTTCTAAATCAGCATTTTCAGCCATTTCAAATGGACCAAAAGGATTATTCATACCTTTTTTCATGCCAATATCTACTTCTTTTGCAGTACAAAGTCCTTCTTCGACCACTTTTGCCGCTTCATGTATCTGGATTCTCAACATGTCCATCAAATCAAAATCTGCTGGTTTGGAAGTGTCAATATCTGGTCTACCTTCCTCAGGCCATTTATAAATACCTTCTCCAGTCTTTTTTCCGAATTTTTTCTCTTTAATCAACTTTTCCATTATGGGAGTAGGAGCATAATCTTTAGATAACCTATCTTCAAGGTATTTCATACTGTGGTAAGCAATATCTAAGCCTACAAAATCCATCAGTTCATAAGGCCCCATTCTCATACCCATGTTCATTGCTGCCGCATCAACACCAGCGGGTTCATAGATCTTTTTATCTAAGAGATGGGCAAGATAAAGCATTGTTGGACCATTAATTCGGTTAACAATAAATCCTGGACTATCTTTCCTGCATACAATGGGATCTTTTGTCATCGCTTTAGTAAGTTTAACCATCAAGTCAACTGTCTCATCAGATGTTTTAGCACCTTTGGTAATTTCAACCAATTGCATCATAACAACAGGATTGAAGAAATGTAATCCCACAACTTTATCGGGACGCTCTGTAGAGGTAGCAATTTCATCAATACTCATATTTGATGTATTCGTTCCTAATATTGCATGTTTGGGGCTAAATTTATCTAGATTACCAAAAATCTCTTTCTTGAGTTCGATAATTTCTGGAGCTGCTTCAACACAGAGATCTGCATTTTTAACGGCTTCAGCAATGTCAGTTGTTATTGTGAGATTTCCTAGGAACGTATCACGTTCTTTCTCTGAAATTCTTGCTTTCTCTACAAGTTTACCCATAGACCATTCGATACGGCCTTTGCCGCGTTCTACAAATTCATCTTTGATGTCATACATACTTACAGTATAACCTGACATCAAAGAAACCTGAGCAATACCATGTCCCATATCCCCAGCACCGATTACTGCTACATGTTTAATATCTTCAAATTTCATTAATTTCACCTTATTTTTATTTTTATATCAAAAAAACTGAATTTTTAAAGGAAAGAGGAAATATAATTATCCTCCTTTTTCAATAACTGTTGCTATGCCCTGACCTCCGCCGATACAGGCATTAGCAACACCGTATTTGCCATCTTCTAAGTTTAATATTCTAGCTAGAGTACCAACCAATCTAGTACCTGTAGCACCTAGAGGATGACCGAGAGCAATAGCTCCGCCTTTAATATTGACTTTATTTCTATCGAGACCCAAAGCTTTAATACAATTGAGAGCTACAATAGCAAAAGCTTCGTTAATCTCCCAAAAATCAATATCCTTTGCTTCAAGTCCTGCTTTCTTAAGAGCTACTTGACTTGCCGGAACAGGGCCAGCACCCATAATACCAGGATTGACTCCAGCCCAACCCATTGATTTAATTGTTGCTAATGGTTCCAATCCATATTCCTTTGCCTTTTCTTTTGCCATTAAGATCATCGCAGACGCACCTGCATTCAAAGGTGATGAATTCCCTGCAGTGATTACGCCTTCAAAATCAAAAACAGGGCTAAGACTTGCAAGTTTGTCGATTGTACCACCACGTCTGACGGAAGCATCAAGATCAAAGATTTCTCCATCAGATAATTCCACAGGCATTATCTCATCTTTGAAAAAGCCTTCATCTTGGCCTTTAACTGCAAATTCATGCGATTCTAAGCTGTATTGATCTATATCCGCTCGAGTTAATCCATATTTTTCAGCAGCTTGTTTAAACAATTTTTCAGCTGTAAAACCCATTACAAACCCTGTTTGGAAGTCATATTTTTCATACTTTTCGTCGGCAGCTAAAAACATGGGTGGATCCATATGTGGATTGTTCGCCATAGGGATGTGGGTCATATGTTCTAATCCAGCACTGACAATTATATCTGAGTTTCCAGTCATAATTTGCATTGCTCCAGTATGGATCGTATTCATACTAGAACCACACTGACGATCAATTGCCTGCGCTGTAACAGTGTCAGGTAATTCAGCCATTGCTACAATTCCTCTACCACCATATAACCACTGTTCCATGACTTGTAGCGCTGCTCCGACAAGAACATCACCAATTTCACTTGGATTAATCCCTTTTCGGTTTACCATTGTCTTGATAAGTTTTCCAGCTAATTGGTCCATCCGGAAATCGTTTAATTTATCTTTCTCAGGAGCATTAGGTCGTGATCGTGAGAAGGGGGTTCTAAGATAATCAACAATAACTACTTCTCTCATTTTTCTTTCACCATTACTTTTTTTTTTCTTTGGAATTTCGAGCTAATTTATTTTGATTGAATAAAAACATACAGAACAGATAACAAAATGGTATCGTATATTCCTATTATTTTTCTTATAACCGAGTTAAAGATTAAAAGATTTGCGCTCTGGTGTTATAATGTGATTATTTATTGATGAGAAGCTATAAATTTACCATCTAAAAGTAATAATAAATAAGAATATTGTCTTACTAGATTTGTAAAGAATAAAGATTTTATGGATTGAGGTATCTAGAGTAAGGATTTTGTATAAAATAAAAAAAAACCCAACCCCAATCATCATTGATGGAAAAAAAGATATGCATGAAGAATTAATATAGATAGATTATATTAACTTCTTTATAACAGGTAGTAATTTCATAGTGCCCATTACATCGCCATCAATCTTGTATTGTTTTGCAAAAAAGGCTTTTTGGGCATCCAGTTCACCATTATTCATCTTTTCATAGATTTCTGAACTCATTATCATGGTAAAGTTCGCTTTTTCTGGTTTGCCTTCATGAAATTCACATGTACCATCTGCTTTATGTTCAATGTAGCAATCTTCACCATCAATTGTATACCCAGCAATTTTGGTCCAGTTTTTCAGCATTTTTATTACTTCTTCATTTCCATTGATCTTATCTGCAAATTCTTTAACTTTTTCAATACCCATTTTTATCATCTTAATTTGGTTTTTTTATAGAATTCATTCCTATAATGCGCTAAGAATGACTGAGTGTATGAATTAATGCATTACTCTAGTATTCTTATTGACGACTTCCATGAAAAATCAATATTTAAGAAGATTTTGAGTCTAATATATATCTAAGAAATGGCTAATTAATTTTTCATTTCAATTTTATTTCAAGGATAGATAGCAATTCAATAAATCTAGATATGATTATATCCGCCTTTTCAATTTCCTTCCTTCCATAACCATACTTACAACCCACTGATATTCCATTGTTTATTTTTGCAGCTTCAATGTCGTGATATCTATCTCCAACAACCATAAAGTGAGATGAAGACAATTTCTTAACAAGATTTTGAACCATCCACTTCTTATCTTTTCCAGGAAACATTCCAGCAGCGAAAATTTCGTCGAAATACCTATTTAGGTTAAATCTATCGATCGCTGCTTCTATATAATCTTCTCTAGCATTAGTACAAACTGCTATTTTGTATTTTTTTTTCTTAAGGATAGATAAAACTTTAACAATATCTGGAAACAATTCTCCCTCACCTTTTTTAAAAGATTCTACCTCTTTCTGTTCAACACACCTCCTAAAATAATTAATAATTTCTACATTGGCAGAACCAAATAGGTCTTTGTAAATATCATCTGCTTGTTTACCAAATTGAGAGAGAATTGTTTGATCAGATGGATAATCCTGTGTGATAGTAAACTTAGAATACAGACTTCCTAAACAATTATGAAAGATTGGTAAGCTGAATGTTTCTCCCTTAAAGAGTGTTCCATCAAAATCAAAAATTATGAGGTCTATCTTTGAAAGTTTTTCCGTTAAAAATTCTTGAGAGAATTTAGTCATTTTCTTTCAGTTTTTTCTCTTCTATATCATTTTTCGAATGTAAGTAAGGGTGGTAATTTCAATGTAGGTATTAGAGATAAACTAATTTCGAATGCAGCTGTTGGCATGAACACTTGCCAATTTTCAAGTAAATTTGGGTTTACTTCTCCAATAATACCTGCGATCTGTCCATCGATCATTATTTGAGCTGTTCTCCCATTAATGAATTCTATAGATTTTATTGGTTTTAATTCATACTCAGTATCAAGACATTTAAACAAGGTTTCAAGTATGCTATGGCAATGTTCAAAAGATACCTCTGTATCTGATAGCGCTACTGCTGCATTTACCGCAGTTTCTATTTCCTTATTAGTATTAAGAGAGACAACCTCTCCTACTTCGAATAAATATTGAGGGTACTCGTTGTGTGTATTTTTTGATAGAAAATCGTATAGCCCTGGGATTAATCGATTCCGCATAACAGAATAATTGAGACTAACAGGATTAGATACTTCAACACATTCAGAAGGAAGATTACCTTTCCCCATCATTGTTGTAAGATTTTCTGGACCTGTGAGGGTAAAATTAAGGACTTCTTGTAACGTACATCCACTCAAGATTTCACGAACATGATTTTCACTAATTGTTCTAGGGGACAATTTACCAATTGTCATTATTTTCCAGTCTGTGGGTTTAATATTCATATATCCATATGCAATAGCGATTTCTTCAGCTATATCAACCCAATGAAATAGGTCTACTCTATAAGGAGGGTATTTAACAATCAGAGAATTCTTTTGAATCTCAACGTCAAACCTCCGTTTCTGGAGTAATTTTATCATATCTTTAGGCTTTAATTTTAAATTCAAATGTTTCTCAATATTTTCGGGGTTTATTTTAATTCTATATGGTTCTACTTCAGGTGTGATCATAATTTCGGGGGCTTCATTATGATCAGGTGGATATTTAACTTCTACTGAGTAAATACTACCTCCACGATCTCTTAATGCTTGAGCAATAAGTGTGTTGACTACTTTAACTACTTCTAGTTTGGTACCTGTTACTTCTATTAAAACATCGGTTGTTTCTTCCGTGACTCGACCCACATCATTACTATTAATGATTGGTGGCATGGATAACACAGTTCCTTCAGCATCCTTTAAAATAGGTAGTTTACCTTTCTTTGGTAATATATCACGATGTTCAATTCCTTTGGGGTGTTTGGTTAATATTTCATCCAGAGTGAAAGGTTCATCATACCCTAGAGGTATAAAAGATGATTTTCTGGAAGTAAGACCATAATAAATTGGACTTTTAACCATTTTTATGTTATAAATTCCTATAGAAGATCTTTTCCGACGACGCCCATAAGAAAGATCTACTTTTTCTTGAAGTTGCATTAATTGTTTAATCAAAAAATCGTCAAATCTCAACCCTCTTACAATTGAACATGCAATAAATGGCCTAAATGATTTGATGTTGGCATCTACTTCTAATATATACCCACTTGGTTCTGCTGATAAATCTGGTAACCCTGTAGCTATTCCAGTAATTCCACTGACTTCCCTAACTAGCCCTTCAACTCCCCACAAATCAGGTCTATTTGATGTTTTACAATCCACTTTAATTAAATCGTCTTCAAGGTCATAATCTTCAATTTCGCATTTTCCATAACTGAATAAGTCATCTAAAACCTCTATAGAAGTATTCTGATCAATCTTCAATAATGAAACTACATCTTTGTATGAAATTTTGAATGAAACCATATATCATCACTATTAAGTTAAGGGAATTGTTCGTAGCCAGTCTAATTTGTGGGTGAAAAGTTCTCGAATATCATTTATTTCTCTTTTAACCATGTATAATCTATCTATACCCAACCCCCAAGCAATTACTGGATCTTCAATACCAAATGGTGCCGTAACTTCTGGTCGAAAGATTCCCGCTCCTCCAAATTCGATGTATCCCAATTCAGGATGAAGTGCACTTAGTTCAACGGAGGGGCTCGTGAATGGGTAATAATCTGGTTTAAACCGTATTTCTGCCGCTCCAGCTACTTCAGTAGCGAATGTTTTCAAAATACCAAGTAAATCTCTAAATGTTATCGAGGGATCACATACTATCCCTTCCATTTGATTAAATTCAGAAAGATGAGTGGCATCAACTGAATCAGGACGATAACAACGGGCGATACTAAAGTTTTTTGAAGGAATAGGAAGATTATATAGAGTTCTAGCACTTACTACGGTTCCCTGAGGTCTTAAAAGTAAACTAGCTGCTTTTTTCGGATCCCAGTTATATCGCCATCCAAGTGAATTGACAGGTTCTCCAGTTTCATGTACTCGTTTTACTCCATTTACGAGTTCTTTATCTTTTGGCAGATTACCATGAGAGGGACGCTTTAATGTATAGACGTCAGACCATTCTCGCGCAGGATGATCTTGTGCTTGAAATAACGCGTCAAAATTCCAAAATTCTGTTTCAACCAGAGGCCCTCTCATTTCTGTGAAACCTAGTCCAATGAGTTTTATTTTCACTTCTTCTAGAAACATCAAATAAGGGTGTTTGCGGCCCACAGGTATAGATTTTGGATTAGAGACGATATTATACTTCTTGAGCTGTAAATTTCTCCACTCACCTGATCTTATTTGGGTTGGCGTTAATCTTGAGACAGTCTCACTGATTTTTATATCCGAAATCACATCAGAAGCTGTTTTTGTTAATTTAACAGCAGTTTGTTGTCTTTCTTTAAACTCTACAAGTTTTCTTTTAATCAAAATCTTATTAATTTCTTCAGATGCAGAATCTAAAGGACTTTTTGAGTAAGCAAGAAGAGCTATTTCTAATCTTTCATTCAGCTTTTTTGATTTTTTAATGAGGTGTACTAATCCTTTTTTAATCTCAACAATTCCAGCTTTCTTTAATTGACCAATTCCTGCGTTTACCTCCTGTTTAGATAAACCTGATCTTGAGGAAAGATTAGTAAATATTAATCCATCTTGGTTCTTTGACAGTAGAGAGATTAATTGGTTTTCAGGTAGTCCTTTCTTCAAAATTGATTGACCTTCATCGGTTATTACAGCACGAGTTATTATCTCAACTTCTCTCCTAGCTAAATCCTTATCAACTAGTTGAAATGTCAATAATTCGACTTTAGCTCTTGGAATATCTAAAATTGTGGCCAATTCATCAAGTGATATTGATTTATCCTCTTTCAATTCTTTTAGTAAACTGTACATTTCGTTCGATACAGAAATAGCTTGTTTATTCACTTAAAAAATCTCCATTAGCTGAATTATTTTATCTCTACTTAATTTAGGTAGAATTAAAAATAAATGTAAAAACAATTGCAAAACAATTAGTATTATCTGGTCTAGCCTTATGTCGTTAAAATCAAAGTAGTAATCCAATTTGTCAAAGGTTATCAAAAGTCCAAGGCATCAACCTCTAATATGAATAAATAGTATAATTTTTTAAATGTTTCGCCAGTATGCTTCTAATCTTCTTTCTCCAACGATTATTTTAATTTAAATCCTTGATTTTGAATTAATTTACCATAATTCTAGTAGTACTAGTTAATCTACTACAAAATATCACACATACTAACAGAATATTACATCCAAGGAAGACTTTTATTCTTTGACAGCTGTTATTTATTATTGGTGAATAAATTGGTTCAATCTCAAGAGGAAATTCTGTTCGATCAAATAGCCAAATTTCTTTATAATGGCCCGTTGGAATACGTTCGTAAAGAATTTTACTTATCATTGTTTGCAGAGTGGTCAAGATCAAATATGGATATAATTCTAGAAGCCATATCTTCCAGTAGCAATAAGTTATGAATCCCAAAAAAGTACTGTATTAATGTCTATAAAGAGGTACAAAATTAGTGATTATTGACAGATGAAAAACTTTAGCAATTCTATCTTGGAAAAAAAGTTTCTAGGTAGTATATTAGGGAGTGTCATCGGTGATTCTCTAGGAGCTCAATTTGAAGGTTATCCTTTTAGTGAAATACCATTAGAATATTTAAAATCATTAATTGATCAACCTGAGCTCAATGTAGGAAAATATACGGATGATACTCAAATGATGAAAGGACTACTTGAATCTTTGATTAATAATAATGGCTTAGATTGTGGGGATCTTGCTCAAACTTTTGTTAACAATTTTGATATGAATAGAGGTTATGGAATTGGGACAATTAAGGTCCTTGCAAAAATTCGACAAGGAATTAACAGGAATAATGCTGCAAAAAGTAGCTTTGGAGGACAGGGATCACTAGGGAATGGAGCAGCTATGAGAGTTTCACCTATTGGTTTGCTATACCATTCTAATTTGGACAAAATAGCTGAATATGCTAAAAAATCTGCTATGATCACACATACACATGAACTGGGTATTGAAGGAGCCATCTTACAAGCTTTAAGTGTTGGAATAATGGTTCCACAAACTTCACTAAAGATTGACATTAATCATTTTTTTAGTAAGTTAACTCCTTTTACATATGTTTCCTCTTTGAAAAGTAAGTTAGCTATTATAGAATCTTATTTAGTTTCTCCACCCTCCAATATCGATATAGTAACCAATTTAGGAAATAAAATAACAGCTCTTGAATCGGTTCCAACTGCAATTTATATCTTTCTGGCAAATTATAAATCAGGATTTAAAACAATAATAAGAAATGCAATACTATTAGGTGGAGATACAGATACAATAGCTTGTATGGCTGGTGCAATAGCTGGGGCTTATTTTGGAGTTGATAATATTCCTGAAAATTTAATTCAATCCATTGAAGAAAAAGATACATTTATTAGCCTCTCAAAAAGACTTTTTTCGCTTTCGCAAGAAATTTAAATTACCGAAATACTCGTTTTCAAAATTACCTGTAGTAGATGACATTATATGGATAACCAAGAGAAAAAAGCTAGAAAGCGGACAAAAACTAGTACTTTTGGAAGTTCAGGTAGGGAAAGTCATGACTCTACAGCATTTTACAACAGTAAGCTATATGAAAATCTGCGAAAGGAAAAAAAGATCGAGTACAGAGAGAACACCATCCCTGAAAATATCATCAATAAGATATTTCCTAAGAGCGCTGAGGCTATGGGTGAATTACCTTCTGAAAGCGTTCATTTAGTAGTTACATCTCCGCCATATAACGTGGGTAAGGACTACGATAGCGATCTTACTCTTCAAGAATACCTTGAATTTTTAAATACGATTTGGGAGGAAGTAAAACGAGTTCTTGTTCCAGGAGGCAGAGTTTGTATCAATGTAGCAAATTTAGGCCGAAAACCATATATTCCGTTAAATGCTTTTATAATTAAAGAAATGACCAAAATGAACTTTCTTATGCGAGGAGAGATTATATGGGATAAATCCGCGAGTGCAGGATCTTCAACGGCATGGGGGTCGTGGAAATCATCTTCAAATCCATCTTTACGAGATGTACATGAGTATATACTCATCTTTTCTAAAGATACATATAAAAGATCTAAAATTAAAAATCGAGAAAATTCAATATCGCGAGATGAATTTTTAGAATATACTAAAAGCATATGGTCTTTCCCAACAGAATCAGCAAAACGAATAGGACATCCAGCTCCCTTTCCAGTTGAATTACCGTACCGTTGTATTCAATTATATTCATATACAAAAGATACTGTTTTAGATCCCTTTATGGGTAGTGGTCAAACCGCTATTGCAGCAATCAAGTCAAATCGAAATTATGTTGGTTATGAAATAAACAAAGATTATGTCATTTTAGCTGAAAACCGAATAGCAAACTTTTTGAGAGAATTTAATTCTCCAAAGTTAACTGATTTTCTACCAAAATAAGTCATAAATATTTCACTTAAGGCCGACGAGCTTTATTCATAAAACAATTAAAATCATCTATAGCAATGGGAACAGGAGATATAATGTGTTCAGCATATTCTACTCCGATTCTTGATCCAAGACTTTTATTCCAGTTCAATAACATTGATGGAAAATGAGCATGTCCTGTTTTACTTGGTACGAACCCCTGTGATTTATAGATTAAGATTGCTTGTTGTTTCAAATCTATAAAATTTGTGACATCAACCAGCATTGAAGTATATCCTTCTGGATTCAGATCTAAAAATCTCACTGGAAAATATAACAATGAAGTTATTCGGTGAACAGGTAGATTATCAAAATATTTTTCCCACTTAGTTAATCTAGAGTAAAAAATGGCACTTTCTGTGATCAGTTGAGCTTGATAATGGTCAGGGGATGCCATCAAGGTTTTCCCATACATAACAATAACAACTTTAGGCCGCCATCGTCTAAAAAGAGTGGCCAATTTACATCGTGTTTCGAAATCATCAAATAGTCTTCTATTTGGGAGATCAAGTGTAATTCGTTCGACTCCTAATATTCTGGCTGCTTCTTGCGCTTCATTTAGTCTCTTTTCAGCATAATCAGGGTCATAATCATCTGGACTACGGTATTTCACGTTTTTCGGAGTGGGTTCTGCAGTGGTTAAGTCTATTATGCCAGTTCGGAAGCCTTGATCAGATAGTTTAGCAATTGTACCACCAATTCCAATTTCAACATCATCAGGGTGAGCTCCTATGGCCACAAAGTCAAATTGCTCTTTATTCATTATTATTCATCTGTTTATTAGAAATACATATTAATATTATATAAAAAGATGATAGATGCTCAAACTTAATGTAGTTTGTTATTGCTACAGATCTGATCAAAAAATGGATATTTATTCAATTTTAAATCTAGATTGCGGGTAATAATGACATTTCACATTGAATCGCAATCATTCCATATAATAAATTCATATTACTAGTGTTTTAACAAGATAAATAATCAGTAAGTTGTTCTTAACTAAATTACCCAAAAATGAGTAGCAAAAATAAATTTAAGTAATCAAACGAATTATGAATATAGTGGGAAATAAATCCCTCTTAATGAATTTATCATGATACTAAATTAAGAGGGAAAATAAATCTGCGGATTAATTACTCCCATAAATACACTAAACTTAATCTATGGAAATTGTATATTATGGATACTCAAAAAAGAAAAGAAGCCATTACTGGACCAGCAATCGTAGCTGCTGCAAATAGTATGAGAGCATTTGATGCTCCTGTGAGAAATCCGATGTTAACTAGTGTTCTGCCTACAGATTTTTGGTATAATCCTGCTTCTCAGAATCTTAGTGTCGCATTAAAATTGAGTAGCTTAGCTTCATTTGTGGTTTTAGTTGAACATATTATTGGCGCTCTTATCATTACTCCTTTCATATTATTTCGTAGAGGTAGATATCATTTAATTTCAGTACTAAAACAATTTGAGAGAAAAGAATGGATCAGTATTGGTTTTATATCTCTAGGATCTGGTTTAGGGTTGTATTTCTTCTTAATTTCATTTGGTTTAGGGAATCCATCAGTTGCTATATTGATACAAAAAACCCAACCATTAATTACGCTATTTGTAGCAATGATTTTACTAAAGGAACGACCAACGAGAATCTACTATATAGCTGTGATATTTGCTCTTCTAGGTGTCCTTTTGATTGCGGTAGAAGATATTGCAAATGCTAGTTTATTTGAATTTGTTGCAGCAATCTGTTCATTGATAGCAGCAATTTTTTGGGGTTCTAATACTGTATTTGGCCGAATATTAACCGATAAAACTGATTATTGGGATTTAACTGCTTTTAGATATATTGGAGGTTCTTTAGTTTTAATTATCTTCAATTTCCTAATTCTTGCGTATACCTCTGAGAATTTTAATGCTCTGAGTACTGTTTATATTACCTTTCCAAAGTTATTTCAGATTCCAATGTGGGGAATAGTGTGTTTATTGTATGCAGTAATATTTACTGGGGGAATCATCCCACTAGTATTATATTATTACGGACTAAGATGGTCAAAAGCTTCTATAGGAGGTTTAGCAGAATTAACATTTCCATTATTAGCAATATTTGTAAACTATTTCGCTTTAGGATGGACGCTAAGCTTCACACAAATTTTAGGAGCAGTTATTCTATTTGGAGTTGTTTCAACACTATCTTACATTAATATCAAAGAGTTCGAGAAAGAAAATCCTGGTTCAGATTGAACAACTAAGAAAAATAAAAAGAAGTGCGTAGATTTGTTCTCAATTTTCATCCGAATTATTTATTTCCATTTTGTCATTTATTACGGATATAGGATGTGGGATCAATCCGAAAACTTCTAATGACACAATAAAGGAACAAATTAATCCGATTAAAGGAAAATCATGAAGGAAAGACTGATTAAAAGCATTATCCCATAGTATTATTTCAAAAATGAAAGTCATTAACATGAAAATTAAATTTACAATTATCCCACAAATAACCCCTATGATTGCTCTCCGCTTAAGGCTTGCACTATAGAATTGGGAGAAATCATAGATATACTTAGAAAGGTCTGTTTTAAGGTCGTTCATCATCATCTCATGTCGTAAAAAAACACATTTTAAGGTTTTTTCCAGATTATTTAAAATTTATATCTTAAAGGAGAACGCTATTTTGAAATTAATAATTATTTGTTCTTCGTTTCCAGCGTATTAGTAATACAGACGAAAATAAATAAAAAAAATTAAACCAACTCGTCTCATAGTTATTAGTATTATATTCTTCTATAATCCTTAGCACAAAATAATACATATTATCTTCAGCTTGACGAATATTTGTTTTATTGTTCAAAAACGAACTAATATTTGGTAGTTCAATGGAAGTTCCATTATTATAGTGTACAGAGAAGTGGTATCCCATAACAGTTCCAATTTCGTATTCGGGGATGAATACACCCATGAAAGAATTATGGTTCGTATCATTAAGAGGAATAGCAGGAAAATGGCAATAGAATTCAGGTTCTATTGAGCAGTAAAGCAAGTATACAGAATCTACGATGCTAGTATCATGAAATTCTAAAGTTAAATTAATCGACGATCCTACATTAATTTCAGCTCCTTTTGGGATTTGAATAATATCAACTGATTCTTGCTGAACAAAGGAATTCGAGGAATAAATAATCGCGTTGAAGACCGATGTTAAAAGGAGTAGGAGAAAAAAAAGCTTCAATTTTAATTTCATTTTAATCAGATCTAAACATAACTGATATAATAAATCTTTATTTTTTATTTCTCTTATAAACCAAGAAAATCACCAAGAAAAAGATAAAAAATAAATAATTACTTACCCATGGTGATTTATTTGCTGTAGAATCATCCAATGAAGAAAATATGGTCTTATTTCCACCAATATCCTCAGCAATTACTTTGACATTAACAATTTCAGGATTCGATATTTTATCAGATCTAATAGTAAATTTACCTTTAAATATAGACGAATTTAACAGATCTGGAGAAATATAATTCATTTGATCTGTGATAATATCACCCCATTTATAGGAAACCTTGAAAGACATCGGATTAGATCCTTCTCTTAATTCTAGTTCAATTTTATAAATGAAAAAATCATCTATAATAACAATTTCAATATCAAAGGTATAATATCCCCCATTTAAAGAGGACGTAATGTTAGCTGAAGTAATACTAGGGGATTTCTCATCAAGTGGTCCAGATGACACTGAGAGAGTTTTCTCAGATGATCGTACTACATTTCCTCTATAATCTTCTACAATGATCTGTATTTTAATAGAGGTTTCCTGGTACAATTGAATTGGATCAATTTCTATTTCTTGATTTATGGTTCCATTTTTATTGAGGTGAAGGGGATATTGATCCTTTCTGTTATCCGAAGCTGAGGTAACTTCAGCATAAACGCTAAAAATTCCATAATTATCTGTTACATTCTGAATACTTATATTAATTTTATTATCAGACATTGTCAGAGGTGTAGTAAAGGGATCTACCTGAACTCCGCTTAATATAGGTAGGATTGAATCAGGGAAAATAAGTTGATCTAGGGAAGCAATGACTTCTTCATAATTGAAACCTACTTCTTGATAATGAATATACCCAGTTTGATTGATAATATACATTGTGGGAATATATCCTGTTCCATAATTTGAATCAACCATACCGTCATTATCCATTGTCACGTACCAATCCATATTAAATTCTTCAGCAAATGATTTTATCAAATCTTGAGATTCACGACTATCAACATCAATAGAAATTATGACTATGTCAGAAGGATTATAAGAATAAAGAATCCTGTAAATAAATGGTATTGCTGTTTTACATGGCAGACACCAAGTTGCAAAAAGATCTAATATTACTACCTCTCCGTTAAATTCTGATAATGATAAACTATCATTGGTAAAAACATCTTGAACGGTAAAATTTGGTGCTAAATTACCAGAAGATATTTTTGTTACCACTCCATTAGTTTCAGATAAAAAAATAATGTTAAATAATAGTATAACCGATATACTGATAATAATGATTAATTTACTCAATTTGTGATAATTAAATGAAACCATACATCTCTCTCATGATTTTACTCTAAATATAATCTCTTCAATATTACTTTGGACGTAGCATAATTAAATTTATTTCTACGATTTTTTACCCTCATTATTTGTTGGTACCTATATTGAAGCAATTAATTAGAAGTTTGGAAAATCAGCTAATTATCCAGGACTCAGAAATAAATATCATTCAGGAACGTGAGAAACCTTCCAATATACTTACACAAGACGCCATACTTTCTAGTCTTGGAGGTAAATATCTTGATTTTCGGGATAAATTAAATGATATAAGTGTGGGATCTATAAACAGGTTAAGTGAACCATTAATTCAGGTTTTAGGTATAGGTGAAGGGAGTACACCAATCTCAGATGATTTTTTAATAGGCATATTTTTCACAATAAATTTGACTGATCCTTCCTTAGCTAACCAGATTGAATTATTGTCACAATTTCCATTCCAAAAATATACTACATCAAAGTCTGCTCAACTAATTCGAAGATTTTTAAGAAAAAATTACCCAAAAGAAGTTACAGCTCTAATGGATTTATTCAAGGAATCTTTAAGTTCTAATAGTTCTGTTATGAAAATAGAGACAGAAATTAATAGGGTTAGACTCATCGGAGCTTCTAGTGGCTACTATTTTCTTTTAGGGGTTCTTTGGGAATTATTATATTCATTTTATCAAAAAGATTCTTAGTTCTTTTTCCTAGTAATAGAGTGAAGAAAGAACGAACGAGCTCTGATTGAGTTTAATCAGAAATCATTAAACGTGATTTCTAGACCTTTTTTTCCAAGAACTCAATTAAATATTCATAAAATGCTTCTAAGCTCCCTGTATTATCTACTGGCAAATCAGGATTTTCAATATCAAGATTAGTTTTTAACATCTTTGTAAATTGGCGATCAGTATTAGTAACATGATATGTTTTAATACCAAGCCTACCTGCGACCATATCATTAATTTTATCATCTCCGATCATCATACATTCTGCTGGATTTTTTTTAATTTTGTCTAAAAGTTCAATGTAATACTCTTGATGTGGTTTTGTATGTTTATAACTATCAGCGGATGTGATTTCATACCAATTTATGTTATTGCTATTAATACCTCCCCAACCTAAACGGATTTCATTAGCTATTTTGGGAAATAGAGGATTTGTAGCTGCTACAATAATGAAATGTTTTTCAGCTAATTTTAATAATTTTCTGGCTATTGGATCTACTTTGACAGATAGTCTAATCTTATCGAACTCATTCTGGTAGAAATCGAGAAAACGATTGATAATCTCCGAATGAGGGATTTTAATCCTTTTTTCAAAATCAGTAGCGAATTTTGTGAGATTAGTTGTTCCATCAGGCTCATTATCAAACATTTTACCCGTAGATTTGAGAAATATTCCCATAAACTCTTCTAAAGAATCTATTTCGTTTTCAAAATACTGGTATATCCCTTTTCCATAGATACGAATGAAATCGGATTCATCGAAAATAATAAGAGTGTTATCAATGTCAAATAGAAGTGTATTAATTCCAAAAAAATCAATCAATGTGCTTTCTCCTCTAGTATTCAATAATCACATAATTAAATCTAATTTTTATTCTTTTCCTTGTCATATTTCATATAGGGATAGTAAATAGAAATTGATACTAAACAAGAACACTCTTACTCTGCTTGTAGATCTGAATAACTTACCAAGATAAAGTAATAAGTAAAAAGAAGAAATTAATATTCCAAATGATTTTTCAAGTAGCTACGAATTGGCTAATCTTGTGTGAGAAAAATAAAAATAGGAAAATAAGGTGGTAATTATGTCAAATCCAAAGAAACACCCAATTAAAAAGAAATCACAGATACACAATTTTATTGTCGAAAAAGTTCAGATATTTCCAAAGCATACTGTTATCCTCAATCCTGAAACAGGATTATTCAAAGGGACTTTTAAAAATCCACAAATTCAATTAGTTGCAGATAGTGGGCAACAAGTTAAAAAAGTATTTACAGAACATATTGTACTTTCAGATCACGTTCCTACTGGTCAAATTTGGGTCTCTGGGGAAATGTTGTCAGAATTAGAAATCGAAGAAGGAAAAACAATTCAGGTTTCACCCCTCAGTAGGACCCCACCAGATTCTTACTACTTAATTCGTAAAAGAATGGTAAAAAAGAGATTATTTAAAACATCTGAAATTGCTATGATTGTCAATGATATAGCCAATCATCGCTTAAATCAATTAGAAAAAGCAGCTTTTGTTTTGAGCCAAATTTTCGAACCATTTAATATGGATGAAATCGAAGAATTGACCAGAGCCATGGCTGATACGGGAGAGATGATAGATTTCGGTCAACATACTGTATTCGATAAACACTCGACGGGAGGGGTACCAGGTAATAAGGTTACACTTCTAATTGTACCCATAATTGCAGCTGCAGGATTATTAATCCCAAAAACTAGTAGTCGTGCAATAACTAGCCCTTCTGGGACAGCGGATACAATGGAAGCATTAGGTTGTGATATTGTATTCACTGCAGAAGAGCTCGTTGAAATCTCAAAAAAAACAAGAGGGATGATTGTTTGGGGTGGTGGTTTCAATCTGGCTCCTGTAGATGATATATTGATTAAAGATGTTGAATTTCCTCTAGGAGTCAATCCAGCATCAATGATGTTAGCTAGTATTATGGCTAAAAAGGTTGCTACAGGAATTCATTTTCTAGTGATGGATTTACCCACAGGACATGGAACAAAGATCGAGGATATAGGTACAGCCCGAGCTTTAGGGCGAGAGTTTGCTGAGCTAGGACGACGTTTAGGAATACAAGTTGAAAGTGGAATTACATTTGGAGCTAGCCCAGTTGGACATACTGTAGGCTCTGCACTCGAGGCACGAGAAGCCTTAGAGACATTAATGAATCCTACTAAAGGTCCTTCATCACTTGTGGAAAAATCATGTGAATTATCGGGTATATTACTGGAGATGGGTGGAAAAGCACTTCGAGGTCAAGGAAGAGAATTAGCTAAACAACTTCTCTATAAAGGTCAAGCCCATGATAAATTCAGAGAAATTCTTGAAGCTCAAGGTGGAAATCCTAGTTTGAACCCGAGTGATATTCCAGTTGGCCAATACTCGATTGAAGTTCTTGCTCCAAGTTCAGGTTGGATAGTTAATATAGACAATATTAAAATGTCTGAAATTGCGCGAACAGCTGGTTGTCCTAAAGATAAGGGAGCTGGTATTATGTTTTTGAAGAAAAAAGATGCTGTAAAACGTGGGGAATCTATAATCAGAATTTATAGTTCATCTGAATTACGTTTGACGGCTGCTGAAGGTAAATTCGCAAAACTTAATCCGATAACAATTGAAGGGATGTTATTAGGTCGCGTTTAAAGTAGTAGTCGAGTACAGCATTTTTTAGTCAAATCATCTAATTCAAATCTTCTTTACTACACAATCTGCAAGTAAAGATGAATAAGAATCGAAAAGGAAAGTTGTTTAAGGATAATCACCTTTAGATAAATAATAAATCTCCTAGCTGTAACAAGTAGATTAATGCAGTAATTTATACTAAACACTTTCTAGTTAGTAAATATTAGTTGAAAATTAATTTGGAGTAATGAAAAAGTGCAATTGAAAGTAAAAGTCATGCAGATAGATATTACTAGAGCGTTTGTTAATTCAACTGATTTTCCCAGAAAAGGTCATTTTTATCCATTTCAGTTAAGAGTCATCAAAGAATCCTCGAGTTTTCATATGTATGCATATAGAACGGAATTAGTGGAAGAAGGGTGTATTGGACTTCCTCTTGAATTGATGAAGCAGTTCAACCTTGAAGAAGGAGGAATATTGGATGTGGAAATTAAAAGAAAAATCGATTCAGATCCCAATCGACTGATTATAGACAAAGTAAAAGGGAAAGCATTTTCAAAGGAAGAGCTTGATAAAATCACCCACGGTTTTATGAATGCGGATATTTCTTCATCTCATTCTTCGGCGTTTGTGTTATCTCAACATTTTACTAATTACACTTTAGATGAAATTGAAGCCATGGCTCGGTCATTTGCAGAATCAGGAACAATGTATGATTTCGCAGGACCTGTTTTTGATAAACACAGCATAGGTGGAGTTCCAGGTAATAAAATTACTCTTCTAATTGTACCGATATTAGCTGCAGCCGGTTTACTCATTCCTAAAACTTCTACACATGCAATTACTTCCGCTAGTGGTACTGCAGATACTATGAATGTCCTAGCTCCTGTGGAATTAAAATCAGATGAAGTAATAAATATTGTTGAAAAAACTAAAGGATGCATTGTAGCTGGACGTGAGATGAGGATTGCGCCTGTTGTAGATAAGATTATTCAAGAAGCAGCATTTCCTCTTGGTATTGACCCTAAAAGCCTATTTTTAGCAGGGATATTAGCAAAGAAACTAGCTATGGGGGTTGATTTTATGGTATTGGATATCCCTGTTGGAATTGGTACAAAAATAACGACAGAAGATGAAGGAAGAGCTTTAGCAAGGCAATTTGTAGATTTAGCAAGTCGTTTAGGCATAAAAGCTGAAGCTGGTCTTACTTATGCCAATGTCCCTGTAGGTCATTCAATTGGTCCATTGTTAGAAGCAAAGGAAGCCTTAGAAGCTCTTGATGGAAAAGGACCCACTTCATTAGTTGAAAAAAGTTGTGAACTTGCAGGTATCATTTTTGAATTAGCAGGTATGTCAGGAAGAGGCCTTGGAAAAGCTTTAGCTTCCGAACTGTTATATAATGGTAAAGCTATTGCTAAGATGCGTGAGATTATCGAAGCTCAAGGAGGAAATCCTAATGTGACTCCTTCTGAGCTAATGCAGCGGTTAGAGGGTCGTCCTGTGTTAGAATATAGAGCTCCTAGTGATGGTTGGCCCCATACTTGGTCGAATTATGCTTTGAAGGAGATTGCGCGCGCAGCAGGTGCCCCTCGTGATCCACTTGCTGGAATTCTGATTCTCAGAAAAAAAGAATCCGTTCGGAAAGGTGAAGAAGTATTTCGAGTATATGCTTCATCTGATTCTGCTCTTGATGAGGTAAGAGGGTTGATAGCTAAACTCCGTCCAGTTACTATTGAATCTGTATTACTTGAACGCATATCATAAAAATCGATTAAATGACAACCCAAGTGATAATTAATGAGTACTAATTCAGATATGGAAATTGCTGCTTTTAAGTCAGCTTTTCAATTTTTTATCCGTACAGCTCAAGGATCAGTAAATAAAATTAACACTAATCCTCGTAATTTAGCTAATTTTTGTCAGATATTATCAAATGCCCACGAAAACGGTTCTAGAATCCATTTAATAGGGTATGGGAGATCTGGTCAAATCACAAAAATACTTGGAGAATGTTTTAAGGATATAGGCTTTAAAGTATCCTTTTTCGGAAAATATTTAACCTCTCCAGTTAAAAAAGGTGATGTAGCATTAGTGGTAACTGGATCTGGTTGGACAAATTATACAACTTCAGCTATCGAAAATTGTATTAGAAATAATGCGAAAATTCTAACATTTACAGGGAATATGAATTCAAAAGCTGCGAGAATGTCTGATACCGTTATTCAAATCCCACTAGGTTTTAAATCACAAGATTACCAATTTTTCCATTCAGAAGACGTTGTACCTATTTCTCCTCTTGGAACAATTTTCGAATTAACAACCTTAGTGATAGGAATTGGAGTGATTAATGGTATTTTTAGCGGTTCTTGTACAAATGGTTTTAATGATGGAACATCAGCTATTCTCACTTCAGCAAATCTAACATATGAAAAACTAATCTTAGATCAAAATTTACCTGAATTTATATCTCTGATTAAGGAATACCACGATAATATCAATTCTAAGATCTTTTTTATCGGTAGAGGCCTTAACAAAAGTGTTCGAAATTTTACTTCAAGTAGAGTTCAACAATTGAACATCAATGTATGTTCAATGGATGATTGGCGTTTTAGAAAGGAAAATGATTTATTAATTGCTTTCTCGGGAAGTGGGAAGTCTTCTTCTGTTATTGATGTTGTCAATATTGGGAAAGAAAGCTTTATGAAAATTGTCAGCATAACATCCTTTCCTGACTCAAAACTAAGCTCTTTATCAGATTTTATTCTAAATGTATCAGGAAGAAGTGAATCTATTAGTCCAGATCATCATACCCTTGTTAAACCTACAATTTATCTACCAGTATTTGAATATACAGCTGCATTACTTTTAGATGCGTGTATTGCTCAAATCGCGATAGATTTTGGATTAACGGGAGAAGATTACTAATACAATTAAGTCCCCCGTTATTCATTGGAATAACCAGAATGTCTATATTTTAATCAGATAAGGTTATTCGGAACCACTTTGGCAATCCTGTTTTTGAAAATTGGATTATTAACATTATATCATATCAGCTAACTTTTTGGCAGCTCTTTTCATATCTAATAAAACTAATCCGAGTTTAGCATCAGCACGAGCAATCCCTACTAATACCGCATGTTCACCAGAATCTCGAATAATTACTAGCCCATTTGAACCCGTTATGATAACTTGCTCCATTTTTCCTCTATCAAGCTCCATCACAACTCGTTCTGAGAGTGATAAGCTCGCAGCTGTCATAGCAGATATTCTATCTTCATCTGTACTTGTGTATAAGGCGCTAGCAATAGGTAATCCATCTTTCGTTACCACTGCAAGTCCTTCTAGATCAGGAATGCGACTTTGAACATCTCTAAGTATTCTTTCAATCTCTGCTAGTCGATCCATTATTTCATCGTCGTCATTCTCAAGCATCAGTGTTCACCAGTACTAATTAGGAGACTTTTAATAGCATATTGATAAAGTATTCTGATTATCTATCAATTAATTATTCTATCTTATAATAATAGCTATTCTTCAGAGATTACGTATGCTAAAGCTTTTTCCTAATCAATCACTAGGATCAAAGATTGGGAAAAATCCTAAAATGATTCTAGGGAAATGCTAAATATCTTTACTGCTAGTGAGCTTATTCTTAATTATATTAAAAAAATGATCTTGTATTGTTCTATTTTCGAAAAATTTATTGCTAATTGGAATTTTTTCTTCATAGCTCCTTTCTTTTATCCTTTTTTTTACAACTCTAGTTCCAATAGAATTTTCTGTTTCCAATTAACAGAGTATTTTAGTAGAATATAGGGAGAAATCTTAATATATCTAAATTTATGGTTGTTTATTACTCTTGAATATACAAAAACGATTTTAGTATAAACATGTAATATAATTTGGTGATTACTAATGAAAGGTTCAGATAAAATGGCTGTTTATGTCGCTACTTTTATTTTTGTGATTATTGGTTATCTTCTCTATCTAGTAGTTAGAGATATTTTAACTCCTGTTTTCACAAACCTAAATATAGATATTCTAACACCTGCTAGAATAGGACTACTTGTCTTTGCTATTGCATGGTTTGTTGTTACTTTTTTGACTGGTTGGGGTTCAACAAAATGGTTAGAAGAAGGTCAAAAAACAGGAATAATGTCCCTCTTCTTTTTTATCCTTTGGATAATTGCTAGTTTTGCCTTGGTTATCGCAAAGATAGTCGAGCTTCTTTTAGGAGGAAGTTCTGCAGTTATTAATTTGGATATAATGTTGGATGGTTTTTTCGTTTCTTTACCGCTAGCATTAGCCCCCGCCTTAGCTGCTATTCTATCAGTAAGCAATAAAACAACTCGTAGAGATTAATTCTCTTCCTTTTTTTTTACTAGAAGGTAGACTTATGACACAGATAGAAGATGTTGTCATTGTTTCAGCAGTTAGATCTGCCATTGGAGATTTTGGAGGAGCTCTGAAGAATCTTCATTCTCCTGATCTGGCTGCTGCAATAATGAAAGGCGCTATTGATAAGATCAGTATTCCAGATTTCGGTACACGTATTGATGATGTTAGATTCGGTTGTTGTGTCGAAGATAACCGTTACATGAATGTAACCAGGATTGCATCTCTGAAAGCAGGGATACCTAAGGAGATTCCAGCGGTAACAATAAACCGTGTTTGTACTTCTGCTATGGAAGCTATCGTTTCAGGCATGCATCAAATACAAGCTGATTCTAGAAAAAATATTATTCTAGCTGGAGGAGTTGAAAGCATGAGCACGATTCCCTATTTGTCGTATGATATGAGATGGGGATCAAGATACTTTGATAAAGTATTTGTAGATGGTGTCATGGAAGGATTAAAAGCTGGAGGGGATAAATTAATGGGGAAAACTGCCGAAATTTTAGCAGAAGAATTTAATCTAACACGTGAAGAGTTAGATGAAATAGCTGTAAGGTCACATAAGAATGCGCTCCAAGCGAGTAAGTCTGGAAGATTCAAGGAAGAAATCATTCCTATTGAGTTAAAATCCAAAAGAAAAGCGATCATTTTTGAAAAAGATGAACATCCAAGCGATTATTCTTTAGATATGCTATCAGCAATGAAACCAGTGTTTAAAAAAGATGGAGTTGTAACTTCTGGGAATTCGAGTGGTATTAATGATGGAGCTGCAGCTACAATTATTATGAGTCAATCCATGGCTGATGAACTTAGTTTAAAACCTCTAGCGAAAATTGTAGGATATGGGATTGGTGCAGTGGAACCTGATAGAATGGGTATGGGTCCTATTCCAGCGACAAAAGATCTCTTTTCCCATATTAGAGAATATTCATTAGATGACGTTCAATTAATAGAAATAAATGAAGCCTTTGCTGCAACATACTTAGCTGCAGAACGCGGATTAAACTTGGATAGAGAAATTACTAATGTAAATGGGTCAGGTATCGGATTAGGTCATCCGGTTGGTTGTACTGGAACTAGGATCGTCGTAACATTGATCCATGAAATGATAAAGCGTCAAAAATCTTTAGGATTAGCGTCTTTATGTGGAGGAGGAGGTTTAGGTATGTCCCTTCTACTCGAATCTGAGTGATGTAATCCAAGAAATTGATCTAATGTAAGACGAATTCCTCCTTTTTCTTTTTTCCTCTTCCTTGATATGATTTCAGGCTCCTTTGTTAAATATGTTGTGCTATCAAAGCGAATCTTAAAACATGCTTTCTCCTTTGAACAATCCCCTTCAAATTTTAACTTCTCCCCTTCATTTACGACTCTTCCCTTAGTATCTTTCTTTTTACATGAACATAGTATACTCTGTTCGCTTTGAGATTTTTTACTGATATTTAAGTCTCTAAAGAACGCGTCATAAGACATTAAATGGAAGAACCTCTACCAAAATTTATACTAACTTTACATATTTAACAGTTATCATTATTGTCGGCTTATAAGAAGACGTATTATCATCGGTACTACCTATTTACAATTTTAGAGATATCTTTATGAATTGAAATTTAAATGATTCCTCATTTAATTTTGGAAATTTGACAAGTTTAAATTATAATAAATATAGAAATATTAATCATTCGGACAAAGAACGATTAATGATCTCAATTAAAGAATGATGGATTGTTGATGAACCTGCTACTAGATCAGTTGCTTGAATATCAAAATCTTGTCCCCTGAAATCAGTTGTAACTCCACGTGCTTCTTTTACAATCAAATTTCCCGCAAGAACATCCCAAGAGTTGATACCAGGCATTAGAAAGGCTCCAAATCTTCCCATTGCTACATAACATAGCTCTAAAGCCACTGCTCCTAATTGTCGTATAAAATTATTTTTAATTTTGATATTCTTAAAGATTTTAATCATCTTTCTTCGTGATTTATCATCTCTTCCATTAGAATAAGAAATAAACGATTTTTCTAGTTTAGAATCTTTGTCTACTTTAATTAGAGAATCATTCATATAAGCTCCACGATTAACTTCTGCGTAGAAGAGTTCATTCTGAATTGGTGAATAAACAACACCTAAAATCGGCTTTTTCTTATGCAATAATCCAATTGATATTGCAAAAAATGGATTCTGAACTGAAAAGTTTGTTGTACCATCTAAAGGGTCAATAATCCACAAATAATCCGAATCAGAGTTTAGTAAACCAGTTTCCTCAGATAAAACTGCGTGGGTTGGGAAATTAGATATTATTATTTCTTTTATCAATTTGTCTGCTGCAATATCTGCCTCTGTTACTATACTCTTATCTTGTTTATAAATAATTGATGTGTTCCCATAATATTTCCTTAATTCATTCCCCGCTTCTTTTACAGTCTTTATAGCAACCGAAAGACTTTTTTTTCTGATTTCACTCATAGAATATTGTTCCTTTGTGTAAATTTTAGTCTTATTTTCATCAATCAATAAATCATATTAGAATAAAAAATTAAGTAACATAAGTGATTAAAAGATAATCTGAAATTGTATATAAAATCAATTCTACTGGTCTTATTTTTAGGCTTAGAAGGTTATATTATGGTTGAATCATCCTTACTTACCACTGGAAAGCATTATGACCTGTTAATTAATTGGAACAAAAGAATTAAAAATGAAATTCCATTTGTAGAGTTTTTTATTAAGAGCCATGAGCAAGATATAACAAATATCTTAGAAGTTGGATGTGGTACTGGATATCACGCGAAAGCATTGAGTGATTTGGGATTTAAAGTTACTGGAATTGATATAAATAAATCGATGATAGAAGAAGCCTGTTTGCGAGCTGAAAATGCAAAATTTCAAGTTGTAGACTTCTTGGAGTCCCCACCTATTATAAAAACGAAATTTGAATCGATAATTAGCCTAGGTAACTCTGTTGGACTTATTGCATCAGCTCATAATTTTAAAGAAGTGATAAGTCGATTTCCTCAATATTTGACTCCATCAAGAAGTTTAGTGATTTTTCAGGTACTAAATACCGAAAAAGAAAGAGAGGGATGGTCAAATCCTCGTACAATCATTAATGAAGATGGGGAATTCATATTTATTAGGGGATTTTCAACCTCAAAAGATTACATTCACCCAGAAATTATAACTCTTTTTAGAGCAGAAACAGATAAAGAATGGTCATTCCATTCTACTGGAAGAGCAAGTATTCCAAGAATCGGAAAACAAAAAATGATCTCTCTACTGGAAAATCATGGTTTTTATGAAATACAGATTTTCGGAAATTATCAGAGAGAACATTATAATCCTGTTGATTCTATTGATATGATTATTGTAGCTAAGTATTAAGCTCTCTACATCAGAACTATTTGAATGGTGGAAAGAACGAAATGAAATCCTCTGAATGGGAAGGATTTGTAAGGGAATCATTAAAAAAAATCGATGATCTACCAGAAACAAAAAATTTCATTTATTTCATTTTGATTTCAAAATATTTCATTGCTCATATTGATCAAAAGATTCTAAAATCGAAAATATCTTTCTTAACGTTTTTAACTAATCCGAATTCAGAAATGGATAATAATAGGATTTTAAAGTGGTTTATAGAATATTTTTCAGTCGAATTAAGTCCATTGTTGATAAGTTATTTACATAAAAATAACACTTGGTGGGAATATGTAATTAATAACAAAATTGGGTTATACGAAATCTCCAGTATATATGAAACCTTGGAAGAACCTAAAAAAAGAAAATCGCACGGAGCCTATTTTACCCCTAAAAGTCAAATTAGACTACTTTGCCATTATTCATTATTCTTTTATCTCAAAAATAAGGATTTTTTAATGATTGATGATGAAAAATTGTATAAAATCATTTTCAAAAGAATTTTTCCAAAAGATATCCCAGATGAAGAATATTGGAAATTCAATGATGTTATTAAGAATATTAAAACTATTGATCCTTCGTGTGGATTGGGAACTTTTCTTATTGAACAGATAGAAATTCTACTTGATTTAGTTGATAGAAATCCGATAACCAAGAATATATCCGATGAGGAGAAGAAAAAGACTATAGATAATATTTTTTTTAATGTTTTTGGACTTGACATAAATGAAATGAGTATTCGTATCACTAGACTTTTGTTGATGGAAAAATATCTATACTATATCAACAAATCAGACCAATCTACTGAATTTCTTTCATCTACTGTATCAAAATTTAATTTTCTACATATTGATTTTCTTTATTATTCTCCTTCTCGATCCTTATCTTTTGACATTTGTATTGGGAATCCTCCCTATGTCCGTCATCACGAATTATCAGCCTCAGGGTTTGATAAAAACTCCAATATTGAAAATTTTAAGAAGGAAATTAAATTATCTTTTCCGAAAATAACCTTGAATTGGGATCGGAAGGCGGATTTATTTGTTTATTTTTGGATAAAGGCTATAGCGTTAATTAAGAACAAAGGTATTGTTTCATTTGTAATTTCACGAGCTTGGTTTTCTTCAAGGTACGCTAAACCAATATATCAACTTCTAAATTATTTATTTACTCTAGACTTGATTATAGAAACACCATTTGAAATCTGGCCTGATGCAGAAGTAAGAACACACATATTTTTTGGTCATAAAGACGATACTCGTAAACTGAAAAACAATATAAAATTTCTTATTTGGAAAGAGACGATAGATGTATTACTAGAACATACAGAGGAAAATTTGTTCGCACCTAATAATCTAAAAGTGGGGATTAAATACACCCAAGATTCTTTTGATATACAAGCAATAGACTCAAGTACATATAGGATTTTGAATGTAACTTATCCTAGACAACTTTTAAGCTCTCAAAACGGTATTTTTCCTGTTTTAAGATTAGATTACTTAGAAATGGATCCATTAATTCTTATAGAAGTTCTTCTCAATAATAAAAACAAATTCTGTTTACTGAAGGAGTTAGGAAAAATAGAGATGGGGTCTACAACAGGTGCAAATTGGTTTTTTTATCTTGACCGCAATAATGCTAAAAGAAGGAATATATCAATAAATTTTCTACATAAGATGACTAAATCACCTAAAGATTGGAAGACTTTTAGTAAGATTACAGAAGAATATCAAAAATATTTCTTGTATATTCCAACAAAGAATAAGGAAATAATTAGTCCTCAATTAATAGACTACATCAATTTGCATCAAGAATCAATACTTAAAAAGCCGTACTTCAAGAAAAAAAAGAAAGAAAATTGGTTCTGTGTTCCCTTAATTAAACCTGACCTTCTAATTCCTAATATGATATATAACAGATCATTTGTGGTCTTTAATCAAGACTTTCACATAGACAAACAATGGATTGGTTTTTGGGCAAATGAATCAGATTGGAACTTATTCTTATTCGGATTTCTTAATTCATCTCTAGGAATTCTGTTAAGAGAAATTCAAGGAACAAAAACTCTAGGTTTGGGTTCTTTAAAATTGTCATTGAGGGAAGTTGAGAATTTAATAGTGCTAGATCCTCGTCCTATTCCTAGCAAATTAATATCCCGATTAAAAAAATTGGTTATCAAACTCAATAATTGTAAGATAGGAAATATAGTTAATGATAAGGGTGAAACATCCGTCCATAATAATGATTATTATTCTATCAGAGCAAAAATTGACCAATTAATTTTGATGGATTATTTGAATTTTAGTCTAGAAACTATTAATAAAATTAATAATATTTTGGAATTTCAAATTAAATGCAGATTTGCTATGAAAAACCTTTTTTCCTATAAAGATTAGAGAGAATAGAGAAGCGATTAAAATAGAATCGATGGTGATTTTTAATGAATAAAAGAGTAATTTTCCATGATAGCTTTTATGAAGAATATACATCAGATCCAGCTGCCGATTCAGGAAGAATGGAGGTAATTATAAAGGAATTAAAGGATTTTGAAATAATAGAACCTGATCCTGCAACAGATGAAGACATTCTTCTTATCCATACTGATCATCATCTGAATAGAGTAAAAAATTTAAGAGATCAGATCTATCCTGTCGCTCTATTATCTGTTGGAGGAGCAATTCTTGCGAGTGAGCTTACACTAAATCAAAATGAGACAACATTTGCAGTTATTAGGCCTCCAGGTCATCATGCGTCAAGAAATGGATTTTGGGGATTCTGCTATTTTAATAACATTGCTATCGCAATTCAAAAACTTTTAGGGTCTGGAAAAATTCAAAAAGCACTTGTTATTGATTTTGATCTTCATTTTGGGGATGGTACAGATGATGCATTTTCTGCAAATCCTAATCTAATCTATCATTCGTGTAAAGGTAGCTCATCTAATGAATTTATATCTAATTTGCAAAAATATTTAGATACCATGAATAACTTTGATGTAATAGGTGTATCTGCAGGATTCGATCGTCATGTTGACGATTGGGGTGGCTTGTTATCAACAGAGGAATATAGAACCATTGGAAGAATAATAAAAGAATGTGCCAGAATTGAATGTTTTGGACGAAGATTTGGAGTATTAGAAGGAGGATACAATCACGATGTCCTCGGAAAAAATGTGAAAGCGTTTATTGATGGATTCTATTGATTATAAATCACAATTTTTAAACAAACTTCTCCCAAGTTTATCATGATATCGCTCATTATTTCATTTAGAGTATTGCCATAGTTGCGACAACGAGGTACCATCTGTTAATAGTATTGGAATAAGAATAACTAATGCCATAATACCATCAGAAATCCCTATTAGAAGAAAAGCAAATTCCAATTCTCCCGAAAGAACACCAAATAATGCAACTAAAAGATATATAAATCGGATAATAACCATACCTAAACCAATGAAAGCCATTTTTTTTACATCATTATATGCTGCATAAATTAAACAATATCCTGCAAAGAGAAGAAATAATCCAGTTAATTGAACAAAAATCATGTTATCTGGTTTTGTAATACGAAATATGGATATTAATAAATCAGAAAGGAATAATACCCCAATTCCTAGCATTAAATCGTAAATCCCTCCTAAATAAAAGGCAATTTGTAATATTCGATCATTTTTTAATCTATTCATTCACTTCCACCTTACAGAATTATTATTTTTAGTGTGGGGTTAGCTTATAATTTTTTTCTTTAACAATGAAAAAAAATCGGAAAGATCAATATTACCCCCAGAAATAATTAATCCGATTTTCAAGCCTGTTATATCAAATAAATTATCACGCTTTATTCGGAGTAAACCTGCTAGCGGAACAGCTCCTGACGGTTCTACAATTAATTTCATTCGTTCCCAAATAAATCTCATTGCTTCTAAAATATCATTTTCAGAGACCGTTACGATATCCTCAACATTTTCTTTTATTAGCTTGAAAGTAATATCTCCTAAAGATGTACGTAGTCCATCAGCGATAGTATTTGGATTAATAGACGGAAAAATTCGAGTTCCATCCTTAAATGACTTATATGCATCATCTGCTTTTTTGGGTTCAGTACCAAATACCTTGGTTGATGGTGATATTTCATTCACTGCTAAACTTGTTCCACTAATGAGACCACCTCCTCCTATCGGTGTTAAAATGATATCAAAATTTGTTTCTTCTTTTAATAATTCATACGCAGCTGTTCCTGCCCCATTAATAATATTTATATCATTATAAGGGTGTATTAATCTGAAACCACTTTTTTTTATTAGCTCTTCAGTTTTTGCAACACGATCTTCAGGATTATTCCCACATTCTACAATTGTAGCGCCATATTGTTTAGTTGCTAATTTTTTAACTATTGGAGCATTTTCAGGCATAATAATTGTTGAATTAACACCTAATGTTGTTGATGCTAATGCTAAAGCTTGTGCGTGATTCCCTGAAGAATGAGTTATAACTCCTATCTTTTTTTCATCGTTTGAAAGCTGAATAACTGCATTAAAAGCACCACGCGCTTTAAAAGCACCAATTCTTTGAAAATTTTCACATTTTAGATATACTACGGCGTTAAGGAGTTTATTCAAAGTTCTTGAATTCATAACAGGAGTGTGATTGACATATTGACGAATTCTTTCATATGACACTGATATCTCTTTCATAGTCTAATCCGACACTATACTTTTTGACATTTTCGTGGAAGTTACAATTCTAAAATTTTGATGACTAAAGTTCTTTTCTAATAAAGCTTTCAAGAACTGGATTTGTTTGGATTGAAACCTCTATTATAAACTCATAATCATCTTTATTCATCAATTTTCCTAAATCAATGATAAGCTTTTTTGTTTCTTCTATACTGTCTCTTTCTGCGTCTTTTGTGTTCGCTAGTGCATCAAGAATTAATGATACATATAAATTCTTATCTTCAAGGTATAAAAGGTGATTTTCAAGTACTTCTTCTAAAGATGAAGCTAAAAGGATATTTGAGGCAAGAGTTTTTGTGAAGTTGAAAACCTTTGATCGTTTTTTTGATTTAAATTTACGCTCTCCAAAAGAATAAGTAAGTTTATATAATTCACGAATACTTTTTGGAATTTTTAAGCTCGTAGAAACACCCACAACATTATTATCTTTCGGCGGTAACGCTTGTTTTTTTAAATATTCTTTTCTAGAAACACCTCTAAAATGAAAAAGATACAATGTACTGGCAATTTTATTGAATGTGTATTCATCACTAACGATTAGAATGGATTCTCCTAGAATAACAGCTTGTAATAATTCATATAAGTCTTTTTTTTGTATAGCTTTCAGGAATGAGATCTCTCTAAATTTTGATTCCGAATCGAGATCAAATAATCCAGTTTTAGTTATGATTAGTTTTTGGGAACCTCTTGTTACCCTAGATGAACTACTGTCTGATATATTCTTTTTACTCTCTTTAATCTCTATATCTAAGATTGGGATGAGTTCAATGGGATTTGTTCTTACTAATTAGGGATTTTTTCGCATTTCATTTATGATCTTTTGACCACTATTTCTTAATTCTGGAATAATAGTATAAAAATTCATTTCTTGACCCACGGGAAAAACCCAAGAGAATGAGGCAATATTTGCTTCTGTAACTTTATCAATCTCAGAGTATTTACAATGAAATAGCAAAATAAAAGCGAAGTGCGTTTGTACACTTAGCTCATCAAATACTGGCAGCATTAATTCTGTAATATCAAAACTTGACTGAGAAAGGCCTAAAGCAATATAAGATCTGACAGCGATTTTGGCAGCAATTGAATTATCTTTCATTGAAGTGTAAACTACATAGGGGCCCTTAGATGGGTCAAAAGCAGATAAAATTATACCTTCGAAAATATTTTTCACCTCTAACTATTGATACAGTGTGGTTTTGATCTATTAGGTTTAAAAAATGGTTACTAACCTATATGATAATAATTCAAATGCAATAATTATTATTTAAGAATATGTTTTTAATATATGTTGCCATTTTCTAGTTAGCAACGGCCCAAGACACACCCATTTCAGTGGGTTGATGTACATTTTCCCATTAGTTTAATGAAATTCATTTAATTGAAATCTAAAGCAGAAATTCCATAATTGTATGAAAAAAAATAAATATAATTATCATTAATAATTGAAGGATTTTGATGAATAAATCAATAAAAGTCTTTATTGTGGACGATTCAGCAGTTGCGCGCCAAATCAACACAAAAGTTGTAACAGAAGCAAGTGATAACTTTACTGTCATTGGAAGCGCTCCAAATGGAAAAATCGCACTTGAAAAATTAAGCTTATCGAGATATAAGGCCGATGTAATATTAATGGACATAATGATGCCTGAAATGGATGGTATTGAAACTATCGGCCATATTCTTGATCGGTTCCCTACTCCAGTAATTATAGTTTCATCCTTAAGTCAAGAAGATATTGATATAACTCTCTCAAATAAAGGAATGTCTGCTTTTGAATCAGGTGCGGTAGAATTTGTAAAAAAACCAAACATCTTAGATAAAAGGGACTACTTTCGCTTTAGAAGGTCATTAAAAGAAAAAATTTCCACATTATCACAAATAAATCTTCAGCGAGCATATAAAGGGTTTGATTTCAGAAAATTCTTAAAGGATGAAGAAATTGACGAGGTAAAAATTAAATACAAGGTTGACAAGACACAATATCGAAATCTCATCATAGTAATCGGAGCTTCAACAGGAGGGCCTAGAGCCATTTCTCTAATTCTCTCAAAAATAGCACCAAGATTTCCTCCGATTGTTATTGTTCAACATATGCCAATAGAAATGACTGAACTTTGGGTGCAAAGATTGCAGAGGTTATATCCTCATTTACGCATAAAAATCCCTTCTAATAATGAAATGCTTCAACAAAATCACGTATATATAGCTCCAGGAGGAAAACATTGCTCAATTCGATCTGGAAAGGTAATTCATTTGTACTCTGGAGAACCTGTTAACTTTGTAACTCCTGCTATAGATATTACTTTCAAGTCAGCTGCAAAAGCTTACGGAAGTAATGTTCTAGCATTAATATTAACTGGAATGGGAAAAGATGGTCTAGATGGTGCAAGAACAATTAAAGAAGTCGGTGGTTCCGTCATGGCTGAGCATCATTCTACTGCTGTCATTTATGCAATGCCTCGGGTTGTAGTAGAGGCAAAATTAGCTGATGAAATCGTTCCGTTGCATGACATTCCTAATTTTATGAGAAGAAAGGGTTGGATGACTTCCTGATATTCGCTTTTAACTAAGCATTGTGAAATAATCAAATAGATATTCATAATTTTTTCATTAAGATGATTTCTATAGAGTTAATCCTTAATTTTCAAATTTTTCAATAAAAATATAATAAGAAATGATTATAATAATCATTCTGAAAAAAAATGTTTTTATATAATCACATGATTTCATATATTGTAATATATATTATTCAAGTCTAATCTAGAATAAGTGATCTATGAGGAAACTCTGGAAAGATTGGTTGAGTAGTCATTTAATAAATATAATTAATCAGAAAAATAAAAAATTGAAAATGAGTAGATTAAAATGTCAGTATCATCATCAGAATTAACTCAAGCAGGGAAGTATATAATATTTGGAATTGCTGATGACCTTTATGGTCTAGAAGTCGATAATCTAAAGGAAGTTTTTCAGACCGAAAAAATCTTGAAATTACCTAGAACTTCAGACATATTAGCAGGTATTGTTAACTTACGAGGAGTAATAATTAGTGTTTTCGATCTTTCGATGTTATTATGGGGTAAAGAATCAAGATTACGATCTGAACAAGAAATTAAGGATGATTCAGGTCTCACAATGAATATTCTTCTCATAACGATAAAGGAACAGGATGTAGGAATTCTAGTTGATCGAATACATCATCTAGGTGAATTAACATCGATTAAGAGTATGACTAGTGCTGAAATGAAAGAAAAAAAATTTCTGAATTCTTCTTTTATAACTAAAGTTGGATATATTGAAGACGATAAAGCTGTTTTCATTCTTGATCTTGCAGGAATATTAACTGGATATGTTTCAAGTCCAAAACCACAATTAGCTTTGCAAGATGATGAAGTCCTAGATTTTGATTTTAGTCAATATACTCTGCCTGAACAAGAAGAATCATTAGAGCCTGAAAAAACAGCGATCGTAGAGACAGATTCCGAATCAGATATTGAAATCCTTAAGCTTCCAGAAGATGAGCAGGAAGTAATAGATAATTTTGATTTTGAAAAGGAAACTACTACCAAGAAAAAGGAAACTACTACCAAGAAAAAGGGAAAATCAAAGAAGAAAAAGCAAAAAACAAAGAAGAAAAAGGAAACTCCAACTGAGAAAAAGGAAACTCCAACTGAGAAAAAGGAAACTCCAACTGAGAAAAAGGAAACTCCAACTGAGAAAAAGGAAACTCCAACTGAGAAAAAGGAAAAATCTAAGAAGAAAGAAAAATCAGAATAAGAGATATAATTCATTTAGTATATTTTAATTATATTTAGAACAGATAAGGTGTAGCATTATTTCTGTAACTGAAAAAGTACAAACGACAGGCAGCATTGTATCAGTCAATGACATCGATATCCTAATTCCTAATGATAAGATTATAGAAATTCATAGACCTCTGCATATTGCTGTGGTTCCTAATGCAGCGAAAGCCGTTCTTGGTGCCATTAATTTCCGTGGAGAAGTTATTAGTGTTCTAGATCTTTCGGTAATCCTAAAATTAACTTCTATGCAAAAATCAGTTGCTTCTAAAAGCTCTAACCTCAAAACAAGATTAATTGTTGTTGAATTTAATCAACAGAAACTAGCTCTATCGGTAGACGAACTTAAAGGTATTAGAGCACTAAACAAGCTGGAAATATATCATTATAGAACCCTGAAAGAAAATGTAGACAGTGATTATTTCTTCTCTGGCGCTTTAGTAGACAATTCAAGTAATATAATTTTAATATTAGATGTTAATCATCTGGCAAAACAATACTTATTGGAAGTGGAATTCCCTCAACAGGACTCTCAGATAATATTTTTTGATCAATCCTCTCAATATATCAGAAACAGGAAAAAATCATCCTACAAAGAGTCAATTGAGGCAAATGATCTATTGCTATTTAAAATACAAGAAGGATTCTATACATTCCCGAGTATTTCGATTATTCAGTTACAGAAATCGTTGAG